>Ga0307509_10000792_pt1 | contig 54194 bp, 27 predicted proteins | sample 10_EM_MG_FD_202245 | JGI IMG/M metagenome (GOLD analysis project Ga0307509, IMG submission 202245) | Populus trichocarpa ectomycorrhiza microbial communities from riparian zone in the Pacific Northwest, United States - 10_EM | ecosystem: Host-associated > Plants > Roots > Unclassified | place... | reverse complement strand
TCGACACCAAATTTCAGTACGCACCAAACCAAACTGCTAACAAATCTTTGCCGCGCCTCGCTGAGGGTGTCGCCTCGCTGAGGGCTCACTCGGTCTAGTTGACAAGAGCTTGGGCAGAAGGAAAATGAATGAAGAGAACATGGACTCATGGTTGCCAACTGATCTCTCATCACCCATCCAAAACATCATCCTTTAACCATCAAGAAAATGGTCTACTAGCTGCTTTTGGCCTACACCCTGCACTAGTGGACTCCGGTTTGCAATGCCGTTTTTGACGCAAATTCTTCGTTATTAACTTTGAATACCCTTAGTTGTCATAATCCAACATTTTCAACCTCCAATAGGTGTGTCTGGTCACCACAAAAATCAAAAGTCACTCAAAAAACCCCAAATAATTATTATGGGAGGTACAGTGGCACTTGTATTGCAATGCTTATTTTTACTTTTTTAATTTGTTCAAAAAGTTGATTCTGGTGGGTTATTGTAGCTTGTGTACGGTATGATACACTCTTCCAAAACGAGAGTTTGTGAAATACTGGTCGGATCAGTATTTCAGAAACCTCCATTTTGGCATGAGTATTGAGTTTTGATTATTATCGAGATTTTGCACGGCCGAACGCACTCCAGTTGCCACAGTAACAACGTGGGTAAGGTTACTGGAGTGCAGACAGGAAGTGCGGGGGCTCGCACGCACTCCTGGAGTGCAGCCTTCTGCACGCACTTCGCCTTGAATTTGGAGGGTAAACAAATGATATGATTGGAGGATTTCAATGTCGCAACCAAAACCCTACTCAAACACACCGAACAATGTATCGTAGTTCCCTAGATAGTGTTTAAAATAAATATAAAATAAATAAATAAGAATACACCAAACAATCTCTCACTATGATGGAGAATAATCATGCTTGCTAAGAAATCGAAGTGCAGGGAAATCGAAGTGCGGGAGGCAACAGCTGCAAAACCTCGCTCCTGCACTTGGTTTACAATTCGCTCCCGCGGAGTGCGTGCACCCAGTGCAAAATCTCGATATTGAGTTTTTGTGGCAACCAGACATGCCACTCAGGAGCAAAATGGCATTTTGTGGCAAACCTCCATAACCGGGGTCAAAACGAAGGTTTGAAGTGGCAACCAGACGCGCCCTTAGATCTTTTGAGAAAAGGGTGTTGCGGGGTTTTGTTGCCCCAGGATGGTTAGATGAATAAATGCCTGTGAAACATCAAAGCCTTATCCCACTTGAGGCCTTAAGATCCCGGGAATCCCTAAGAATTCCTTCGTCCGACATTTCTAATCACACTACCGTTGCTGACCAGAAGCGTTTGAAGCAACATGGCACAGAAATCGGTACAAAACCTGAGCATCACCGACAATATCAACTCTTTCAATTACAATAATGTTATCAACGTCAATACAGGGACACCAGATGAGGATAATCAGATCCGGGAGTGGCTATCGCCTTTAAAACCCCAGCAGCGGCACCAAGGCGTGCGAGCCGACAGGCTTGATGGTGTTGGGGATTGGTTTCTAGGAACCAACGAGTATCGGAAATGGAGTAACGGAGGGGATGGATTCCTTGAGCAGGTGCTATTTTGTTCTGGGGGTCCAGGTGTGGGGAAGACATATCTGTGGTAGGGGCGCCTCTTCCGGGAAAGGAAAGGAAAGTAGATGTCGCTGACGAGTATAAATATTAGTTCCCTAGTGATTGACAGCCTCTGCGACCAGGCTGGGGAGAAGGATCTGGCTGTCGCTTGGGTGTATTGCGATTTCCTTGCCCACCAGGAGCAGTTAGCAACGGCCATGCTAGGCGCTATCATAAGGCAGCTTGTGAGCGTAGGAGAGATGCCGGAGAATATACGACAGACGTTTCGAAAGCGATTTTCTGACAGAGGTCTACGATTACCCGATATAGTGCGAATGATAAAGGAAACTATCTTGTTACTGCCCCCGGTTTACATATGTATTGACGCCTTGGACGAATCCACTCCGAAATGTCGACAAGAGCTGCTTGGGTCACTGCAAGATATTGTTCGGGAGTCGCCAAGTACGCGGGTGTTATTTACCGGGAGATCTCATGTGGAGGAGGAAGTGAAGAAATACTTCGCTAAGGTCATTACAGTACCTGTAAGTCCAACTGGAGGTGACATTAGGCTATATTTGGGTGCAAGGTTAGATAGGGACACAGAGCCCTATGCGATGGATGATGATTTACGGAAAGATATTATGAGAATAATTCCGGAAATGATTTCCGAAGTGTGAGTAGCAATGCCGGGCACCTCTACAATACATGCAAGGGCCCGCTGACATTGGTAGCTAGATTCCTCCTGGTTTCACTAAATATTGACGCAATTCTGGGGGAGGTGACCACCAAAAAGAGAAGGAAGAAGCTTGAAGAGATGACAAAAGGGAAGGGGCTGGGAGATGCGTACACGGCAACCCTCACAAGGATAAAGTTGCAGGATGGAAGCAAATCGAGGCTCGGTCTGGAAGCCCTCATGTGGATATCACATTCCGAGCGGCCATTGAAGGCTCTTGAGTTATGTCAGGCACTAGGGGTAGAGACAGGAGATACGGACCAGAACGCTGGGGATATACCTGCAATTGAGGCAGTGCTACGTTGTTCGCTGGGGCTTGTTATGATTGAGGCGCGATCATCTACAGTCCGTCTTGTTCACCTCACTCTCCAAGAACATCTATCCAATGATTCCTCCCTGTTTACTAGCCCCCACTCGATGATGGCGGAAATTTGTTTGACATTCCTCAACTTCCGGTGCATCCGAGACCTGTCAACTGCTCTTGATTCGCCACCAGCCGCAGCTCCCTTTGTTGGCTATGCCTCTTGTTATTGGGGAACACATGCGAGAAAGGAGCTCAGCGAAAGAGTAAAATTACTGGCATTGAAACTTCTTGATAGCTATGATAAGCACGTATCTTCCAAGTTGCTCTTAATTCATGAAAGAGATTGGTGGTGGCACATTTCTCAAGAAGAAGGTGGTAATGCCCTTGAGGGATTCACCGGGCTTCACGGCGCGGCCTACCTCGGAATCGTGGGGATAATGGGTGCTTTATTGGAGATGAAGGAGTGGAATCTTAATGCAGTGGATTTTGGGGGGGATACAGCATTTGCTTGGGCTGCTAGGAAAGGGCATGAAGATGTGGCCAGGATGTTACTGGAACGACAGGATGTTGATCCTGATACGACGAACGCGGATGGCAGAACACCCCTCTTTTGGGCCGCTGCATGTGGGCATGTGGGCGTGGTGGAGATGCTCCTGGAACGGATAGATGTCGATTCTGATAGGAGGGATAAATATGGCCAAACGGCACTTTTCAGAGCCGTTTGGGCTGGAAATGAGGAAGTGGTCGAGATCCTGCTGGAACAAGGAGATGTCAACCCCAACACAGCGAATAATCGTGGTCAAACGCCTCTTTTCGGAGCCGCCTGCGAGGGACATGAGGGAGTCGTGAAGATGCTGTTAGGGCGGGTGGATATCAACCCCAACACTGCGGGTCAACAGGGCCGAACACCGCTCTTCATAGCCGCCCTGGAGGGACACGAGGGAGTCGTGAAGATGCTGCTGGAAAGAGGGGATGGCAATCCTAATACTGCGGATAAACATGGTGAAACGCCGCTCTTCATTGCCGCCCAGGAGGGACATGATGGAGTTGTGAAGGTGTTGTTAGAGCGGAACAATCTCAACCCCAACACTGTGAACGAACATGGCCAAACGCCACTCTTCATAGCCGCCAGGAAGGGGCATGAGAGAGTCGTGAAGGCGCTGCTGGAACGAAGGGATATCAACCCTAATACTGTGGATAAACGTGGTCAAACACCGCTCTTCATAGCCGCTTGGAAAGGACATGAGGGAGTCACGAGGCTGCTTCTGGAAAGAAGGGATGTTGGCCCTAATACTGCGGATAAATGTGGTCAAACACCGCTCTTCGTAGCCGCCTATGGGGGACACGAGGGAGCCGTGAAGGTGCTGTTGGAGCGGAGCGATGTCAATCCCAACACTATGAACAAAAATGGCTTGGCACCGCTCTCCGCAGCCGCCTCGAAGGGACATGAGGGAGTCGTGAAGATGCTGCTGGAAAGAGGAGATGCCAATCCTAATACTACGGATAAATATGACCAAACACCGCTCTTCTTGGCCGCCTGGAAGGGGAATGGGGGGGTCGCGAGGCTACTTCTGGACCGAAGGGATGTTGGCCCTAATACTGCGGATAAACGTGGCCAAACACCGCTCTTGATAGCCGCCTATGGGGGATACGAGGGAGCTGTGAAGGTGCTGTTGGAGCGGAGCGATGTCAATCCCAACACTATGAACAAAAATGGCCTGACACCGCTCTCCGCCGCCATCCTGAAGGGGCATGAGGGAGTCGTGAAGATGCTGCTGGAACGAAGGGATGTCAGCCCTAATACTACGAATAAATATGGTCCAACGTCGCTCTTCATCGCCGCCCGGAAGGGACATGGGGGGGTTGTGAAGGTGTTATTAGAGCGGAGCGATGTCAACCCCAACACTATGACCGAATGTGGCGTGACATCGCTCTCCGTAGCCGCCTCGATGGGACATGAGGGAGTCGTGAAGATACTGCTGGAACGAAGGGATGTCAACCCTAATACTGCGGATAAACGTGGTGAAACGCCGCTCTTCATCGCCGCCCGGGAGGGACATGAGGGAGTTGTGAAGGTGTTGTTAGAGCGGAGCGATGTCAACCCCAACACTATGAACGAATATGGCGTGACACCGCTTTCCACAGCCGTCTCGAAGGGACATGAGGGAGTCGTGAAGATGCTACTGGAACGAAGGGATGTTAACCCTAATACTGCGGATAAGCGTGGTGAAACGCCGCTCTTTATCGCCGCCCGGGAGGGACATGAGGGAGCTGTGAAGGTGCTGTTGGAGCGGAACAATCTCAACCCCAACACTGTGAACGAACATGGCCAAACGCCACTCTTCATAGCCGCCAGGAAGGGACATGAGAGAGTCGTGAAGACGCTGCTGGAGCGAGTGGACGTCAACTCCGATATGGTAGATCTCGCTGGCCAAACATCACTTTCGCAAGCCCTGAAGCGCGGACATGATTCGGTTGTGAAGTTACTATCCGAATATAGGGCTTCGCTCCCTCGTTGAATAGCGATGGATTTACAACACTCCCTCATCCGAGTTGTCCAACCCCCCCAAAAGGATCCGCAGGTCTTAATATTCAATGCCACAGCTCAGCACCCCTCCCTATTCCTCAAATTTCCATCTGATCAATCGCAGGCTGGTGGCTACTTGGCCCTTTAACACGCATCCTCCGTCTCCTTACTCCATCTGTTAGTTTTATAATGCCATACCCATTTCTTTCTATTTTCTTTCCCCCTTTTTCTAGTTTTTTCACTTTTTGGTCTCTTTGCAGCTCTGTTATCCCTCAGGAAAGCAGTTGGACGGTTTCCCATAATTGTGCGGACTGTGCGCGGGGGGGGAGCTGCTAGGGATGGACTAGCGTGGATGATTTGTGTAGCCATCAAACTTGACTACGGCAGCATTAGTATTCTGTCATACCTTCCTTCCCTTTAATTTTTTTTTCTCCTTTAGACTTGTTTTTCCTCACCGCTAGCTGCAAGATATGTATCGTTTATTATTCATATTTTCCCTGTTAGATTAGATGCTCTTTCACCCCTTTTCGCACAATAGAATTGAACCCCCCTTCCTCACAGCCTTCCGGTGAGGGTATCAGAAATCGCCCTGGTCTAAATAGACCGTTTTTCTAATTCGTGAATATATGTATCATACCTCAAAGTATTACTTCCACTGAATACAGTACCATACCATCGTTACTTCCTTTCCGGCATCGGTGTCATTGAGCTTTGAGTAAGGTTATATTAGCACTTGGGAGGGTTCAGGTTATGCACAATCTAGACTTTTTGTTTTGCCAAATGTCACCATACTGATGGCGGTATTCCACTCGGTCTACCAGGTAAAACAACAAAAAGAACCTGGGAAAAATGGGAGATCCAATCATTTACCTAGGGTGATAGAATAGAACACGGAATTTACTTGTATGTCGGTCGCCTGATGTGCTTCCTCTAGTAAATGATCATAGCTGATAAATGATCAACCTGACTGAAAAGGAAAAAGAAATCTGAAAAAAAGAAAGCTAAAAAGATCTCGTTTGGGTACACTTTTAATTCTAATGCTTCAAATTAGAAGTACGGTACTCGAGTACAGTACTTGCACGTGCGCTGGCAGAGGTGTCTCGTAGAGATAACTGATTTGCAGGAAGCTGACTTTAGAATAACCTCGTTTTAGCTAGTTGGGTTCGGGCGGTCGGGGGGGCGCAGTGCAAGGGGTGAGGCACACTACTCGAGTACAACCGAGGGTGTGCCTACCGGACAGCCCGGCTCGCTCGGGGAGCTGCTTTCAATGGTTCTTCTTTTCACAATCATTCAATATGCTCGAGTGTACTAGTACTTGTAATTTTCTGACGCTTGTAAAAACGACTTTCTTATTTTCGAGGAAAATCCGTTATAGCAAGCTGAAAAATTTTCACCCCGTTGCATTCTGCATACAACCTCCTCACATCTCACTTTTGGCACTGCCAACACACCATTTCCTCCGGTAAAACCAGGATTTTCCTGAATTTTACTACTCCTCGCTTTTCTCACTACCCTCCTCCATTAGGTGTGGCAGCCAATCAGGCTCGCTTAGCCTAAGGCTTCCAAACACACAAGGAAACAATTGCAAACCTCAGTAACTGACTGTTTCCTCCTCGCCATGTTTACCTCTCCTGTCAAGAGAGTTCAGGGGCAACCCAGGGCTCAGAAATCACCTTCCCCTGCCCTTGGCCCAGCCTCACCCCGCGTCCTCAACCCAGGATCACCCTTTGGCATGACCCTCAGGGGCTGCCTCCCTACTGGATCCTCTATTCTTCACGCCTCTGAATGTCCAAACAAAGGTGTCAACCTCCTCGCTCGTACCGTCGTCCCTGGGAGTACTTTCGCTGATGTCCGGCTGGAACTGGGATGTACAACTATGTGTTTTGTACACCTAGGTTCAAAAACCGGTCCAGACACTCCTCTCATTGCACCAGCCCCCTGCCCAATGGGCTTCCAAACAGCTCTGGCTTCCATTTTTGGGCATGAAAGAGGGAACATGGTCGATGCCCAGGCACTGGCAGAACTCGCCGCAATGGCCTCCTACCAACCGTCCCTGGATATCCCAAACACCGTGCAAGTACCGGACTCACAGACAGGTCAGGACACAACCATGGGAGTTGAGGATTTACCTGCTTCCACCTCCCAGGAGATAATTCCCTTCGTACCGGAATCCTCCATACCAGAACTCCCCATGGATATGGGGAACGGACAGAACACCGAAAGGACAGGCCTCGGAGACAGCCAACACATCCACTCGGAGCCCCCCTTGTCCAACCTCACCCCCTTTTCAGACCCCTCCCTGCCTTACCCAACGTCGCCGGAACCCCTGTAACAATCCTATTGTAATTATGTATGCAACAGGCAACGATAGTTCTTTCCTAAGTAAGTCTCCTAACGTAGAGCGTATGGAAGTACTATCTCCTCAGATAGTACGGAACTGGCTTGCTTGTCTCGAGTGATTCGTCGAAGGATACTATCTCGTCAGATAGTAAGATATGTGGATTGTCGTGCTTGATAGAACTATCACAATAGTCCTATGTTCGAGCAGCCCGTCGAGACTATCACAATAGTCTCCGGGGTCTTTAGAGCGTAAACTCTAATAGTGGAAGAGCGTTTTTGTAAAGAGAGTAAAGAGTAATTGTATTGCAATATCTTGAGTATAGAAAGGTACTTAGATGGTTGCGTGAAGATCCTATCCCGTGGTCGGAACCAAGCGCCTTATATAGGCATCTTCTCACAACCCTATCCCTGGTGACTCATCACCTCGTGCTACATAAATCTCTATGACTCGTAGTGAATCATAGCGCGAAATCCATTAATGACTCATATGAGTCATCGTACAACATTCCGTTAACCAATCAAAACCCATAAAACAAATCATGTGCTCGAACGAGTCACATGCGTGAAACCCATGACTCATAATATGAGTCATGTGCAAAAGTCATTACATCATATGACGTCACAATCGTGAGTCATGAAACAATCAACCAATCATAATATAGCAATGACTCGCGAGTGCGCAGTCATGTGAGAACTATGAGTCAAGCGACGTCATAGTGTAAAATCCAACATACCTTATGACTCATAAGTATGAGTCATGTGAAATCTGCCTTGCTAAGTCACGATTTGTGACAACCCCTCCCGTCCCCCATCAGGTTCGCGTCCTCCTGGTCAGACACAGCCTCCCAACAAACAAAAGGAAAGGCAGCCAGGAGTGTACGCTTCTCCTCTCCTCTGGCCAGAATCTGGTCACCAAAGGAAATCCCCAATACCTTTTTGGAAGCTAGCAGCAGTATACAAACAAACCGCGCGAGTGCACAAGAAACGGTCAACCTGTGCCAACTCCTAGACAGAGAAGGTGCCACACCGGAGAACACAGGGCTCTCTGAGGACTTCCTCAATGGTGCGGCCACCTGCAAGGACCTCATTAATTACATGGCAGTCCTAGAAGAGAGCATGGAAAAGAAGATGAAGGAAATAGAGGAACGCATCATCACCTCCATCACCAGAACCAGAAACCCAGAACCCCCAAGACGAGGCAACAACCCCTCCCCCAACCCCCAACAGACAAGACCGCCCCCTTTCCCAAACCCCGATTCCCCAAGCCTGCCCCAGTTCTAATCCGAAACCCCACCATTGCCCTTGCCCTTGGAAAGAGAAGAGAGGCGGTTAAGGAGAAGAAGAAGGAAGCCTGGTCCACTATTGTAGCGGCATGTTTCAATACCGATGGTTTTAAACTGGTACAGACCAGGAAGAAAAACGCGTCCCTAGCGCCGGGAATCGGAAGGAAAAATGCCCCCTCCGCCCCCTCCACCCCACATGCCAGACAACGCAGGCTACTTGACCAGTCTGTAGAGAAAGGTAGAAGAGTTGGTGCCAGCGATTGCACACCTGCTAAGATCAGAGACGCAATCAATAACGCGTTGACCACCACCAAGTTCGCATATGCGGAATACAACAGGAACGACGACCTAGTGCTCACCACTGTCAGAGACCTGCTAGCAGAACTGGCCTTAGCGAACATCAAGGGCATGACAAAGGCCCTCAACGATATCGGCATCTTCGGCTTCAACATAGGCCTTGACACCCCCACCGTGAATATAGTAGCGAACACTGTCCCCCTGACAACCTTAGGAGACAGGTACTGGACCCCAGAGGAATGGAGCGTCGACGCACGAGCATGGACAGACTTAGAAAATGAACTGACAGCCTTCAACCCTGAATTCAGGCTAATGGACAGGCCTAAACGGATCAAGTCAGTATTGGCATTGGAGGCCGAGAAAAAAGAAAAGTCCTCCATTATAGTAGCCGTGGAGGCGAAGAATGGCTTCTGAGCGAGCTCAGGAAACCCTACCCAGCTATAGCGGTTTATGGGCTCAGGTGAAGCGTCCGCAAGTATATATGCAAGGATGCCTTGACCTATTGCGAAAGATGCCTACAGTTTGGAGACCACGGAGCCCACTGCAGAATGCCCTCAATCTGCAAATACTGTGGCAACCAACCTCACACCAAGGACCACATGTGTGGCTCCCTATACTGCACGGCAGGCAAGGGAAAACCGTGTTCACACACTATCAGAAGATGTGTGAACTGTGACGAAACATCCCGCCCTACCAGGGATAGACACTGCCTGACGAGGACTAGGGCCTGCAGCCCCACTACAGCTGAGAAAGGCAAAGCACCGGCAGAGCCAGCCAACCCCAACCCCTATAAACAATTATGGCAACCAGTGATATTATTTACCACAATGTCGGCTGGTCGATGAATGTAGTCACCGAGTTACTTAAGTCCTTCCTGAAACTTAAACTAAAGATTATCTCGTTTGCCGAATGCCCGCTGGAAAACGGGGATTGGATGGAGATTAAAGGATTCACATGCTACACTAGCACGGAAGCAGAAAAATATGGATGCGCCACGTATGTTAAGAATGAATATGTTAACATGTTTTTGATCGACCTCATAACCTCTTATTTTGTTACTTTACTACTGCAGGAACAGAAATTACGATAGGATACCAGCGACCTGGAGCAAAAGCCTGGGACCCACAAAACAAATAGCATAAGGGAACCGAGAATATTATAATCGGAGACCTGAACGCCATCTCCAACACGTGGTCGGCGGGCCAAAGAAACACACAAGGAAACCTCCTTCGAGACTGGCTGGACGAAAGACCAGTGCTAAAAGTTATCAACAGCTGAGGTACGATATAACACACGCTCCAATCAACCAGAACCACTCAAGCTTGACCATCGACCTTGTCATCGCAAACCCCAAATGCAGAGTGAAAGTCAGGCACAGGATTATAGCCTCCACTGAGCACAGAGCACTAGAAGTCAAAACCAATCTGACATGGCGGGAAACGACTGAGAAACTACTAAGATTGGACAAAGCGGACTGGGGAGGGATAGAAGCCGAGCTTATGCTTATAGACGAGAAAGACACCCACCCCACACGACTGCAAGAGAACCTCACCAGAATAATCCTAGCACATACCCCCAGAGCCACGGGAAAGGCCAAGGTCTTCTGGAACAAGGACCTAGCCAATATGAGGAAAATCATACTATTAATAGTGGCAGAGCGGACCGGAGGTAAAGACCTAGTCGAGGCCAGAAGAAACTTCAGAAAAGCCATCACACAGGCTAAGATCGAGGCCAATGACAGGACCCTTCAAGAAGAAACGGACCCCGAATGCTTTAGAACGGTCAAGCTCAGAGCTACAAAACATTCCATACCGGCCCTCCAGAGAGCAGACAACATCATGGCAGCTGAACACGACTACATAGCAGCGGAAATTCAGAATTCCCTTTATGATGGAGAACACACCAGAGGGAAACCAGAGACGATAACACCTTCAGACCCCAATATCGACGAAGGTGAGATCCAAACGGCCTTACAGAACTGCCTGAACGGAGCGGCACCCGGGCCTGACTCAATTACCACAAGACTCTTGAGACTCCTATGGAAAACCAAGAAGGAGATGTTCAGCAAGGTGATCAACCAGGTCTTTAAAAACAGGATGCCAGAATCATGGAAGAACAGCTCCACCATCCTCATACCGAAAGCAAAAAAACCTTCCTACATGATAGCAAAAAGCTGGAGGCCAATACAGCTACAGTCCATCCTGGGAAAACTGATTGAAAGAATCGTCACCCTCCGGCTAGTAAACCTCAAGCTCCTACCAGACAACATGTACGGCGGAAGGAAAAGATACGGGATGATGGACATGATACAAGCCCTGGACACCTTTGTCAACAACAACAAACATAGGAATATATGCCTGACCGTACTGGACGTGGCAGGGGGCTTTGACCTCCTAAGGCTCGGTAGAACATGCGACATAATAGGCCAAAGGAACAAGCACTTAGCACAATGAGTAAGAAACTGGGGAGCCAGAAGACAGACAGCCTATCGGTTTAATGGAAGGACCTTCCGGTATTTCAGAATGGATAGAGGCACCCCACAAGGATCACCGCTCTCAGCAATTCTCTTCCTGATCAGTATAAAAGACACGGTCACCATCTAGACCAGGACTGACACCATCATCCTGTCATATGTGGATGACATATTGATCGCGACCGCCTACGATGCAAACGGGAAAGGACAGGACAAGCACCAAGACACCATTACCCGGCTGATAAAAAAGGCCAAGGAAGGCGGATACAACTTCACGCCCTTGAAAGGAGAAGTAATACACATCCAAATCAGAGCTGAAAACCGAATAGCCCCCATGATCGAAACAACCTTCATACCACAAAGAGAAGAACTCAGGTGGCTAATCGTGTTAAGGTTGCGGCGTGCGGCCGCAACCCAGAATATTCGCAAGCTCAAAACCTGGGCACTCCTCCTGAGTGCCCGACAGCTCAACATGACTTTGTGGCTCAACATGACTTTGTGGCTCAACATGATTTTGTGGCTCAACATGACTTTGTGGCTTAACATCACTATGTGGCTCAACATCAGTCTGTGGCTCAATATCACTTTGTAGCTAAATAAAGTATTGTACGATAATAATAATATCATATTTTATCAGTGTATTTCATTTTGCATAAGGCTTCACAATCTCGCCTATTGGCTAATTCCAGCAATAATAGGTGAGGGTGTCTTCCATTGAGCACACCTCCCCTTTCCCTTACCCTTTTCCTTTGCACATCTCTCCTTTTCCATGGCCTTTTCCTTTTCACGCCTCTCCTTTTCGATAGCCTTCTCCTTCTCACGCCAGTCCTTTTCAATAGCCTTTTCCTTGTCCGCCTCTCCTTTTCCAAAGCCTCTTCCTTTTCACGTATCCTCTTGGTCATAGCCTTGGCTTTTTCCTGAGTCTCATCAAGGAAAGACTTATGCTGAGCTGTATCTAGCTGCTTTTGGGCACTCCGAGCCCTATGCAGATCTCTCTCTGCTTTCTCCACAGCCATATCCTCCTTTCTCTTTGCCATTTGGCGTGCTTCTGAGGCATAAATAACTCCTGCTTTTTGAATGTGCCTCCTGCTCTGCCCTCTTCGTCTAGCATTTCTCATCTCCTCAGCCGCGCAGGTACATCAGGAAAAAAAATCAGTTTGCGTTATTTGCATTTCAGCGCACCCTGCATCTTCTGGCTGCGTTCTGTGGGACAATTTTTTTGAAGTTATATAATCAAAAAACCCGTTTTATTTTAAGATTAATCTAACAATTACTTAGACAAACATGAATTTTCAGCCCTAACGGACCACATTTACATGTCCATTTTGGCTTCTGAAGTTTAAAACTAAATTCATAGGATGCACAGGATGCTGACCAGATGCAAACTCCACTACAGGGTGCTTTCAGACGCGTGTGGATGCAAAATCGAGTTTTTTTGCTGATGTATGCTCCATATGTTCCATAGCCAAGGCACCTGACTGTGCAAGGGTTAACCCACCTTGTAGCACAAGCTTGAGTTTGGCTTGAAAGCTTGGAGATAGCCCTTTGCCCTCTTCAAGTAATTTGTCAGTCATAGTCTTAAGACTTGCAATCGTAAGTGGAATACCAGAGGAAGATGCAGATACTGGCTCCAATTGGTGAGAGGGGGGAATGACTGACTCTCGGAGTTTGGATATCACAATATCAGGGTTATAGGGGATAAGGCCAGTTGCACGAAAAGCTGATTGAATAGTAGATGACTTAAAGGTTTGCTGACGAATGGTATCAATCGTGTCTAAAAATTCTGCTTTGTCAAAATCGCCATATCCTGTACGAGTAGCTGCCTCAACCGCCTCCACATGGTAATGCTTATAAGGCTGAAAAACAACCACATCGAGAGGTTGCAGTAGATGGCTGGAGTGAGCAGGAAGACAAAACACAATAATCATGTGTAAGTCACAAAAGTCAAGGAATTGATTCGTAGAGTGAGAGCTGAATCCATCGAGGAGTAATAGACGGTAACTTCCAGCAAGCTGAGCAGCCAAGCTGTGCTCAAAGTGGACAAGCCACTTCATTGTCAACTCATCATTGTTGTAGCCGGTTTCTGATGTCCCTACAAGGTAATTATCGGGAATTCAGGTCATGGTATACCAGGATTCTTGGTGAATGATACCGGGAACAATGATCATTGGAGGAAACGTGACTCAATCACCACTGATCGTCTCACACACACTAACTAGCTCGCGATTGGTGGTGCTGCCAAGATAGGATTGTCTTGTTGGATCTCGAGTAATTATCAATTGATCGTGTCCGATACCAATGCGGAAACCGGTTTCATCAATGTTGTATTTGTCACCTTGGTGGATATCGTACTGCTCAGAGATATCATAGTACTTCTGAAACTAGGCTCTAATACTCTCTGGTTGATGCGCATTTTTTCGATTAACGTCAAGTGATCCTTGTTTGCGAATGAAGTATTCGGAATGGCGGTTTAGGAACTTGAATCGTGGAGCCCAATGGTCACTCCCAACAGGTGCTGGCCCTTGGCCACAATGTGCATATTGCAAAACAGCATTAGCACAGCCTGTTACCATTTGGAGGCAAGCGCTTGTACCAATTGTATCAAGCCAGTCAAGATACTGGCAAACTGCCAGTTCTTGGTCATCAGTGAGCTTATGGTTAGCTCCTGGCCTCTGCTGGCGCGACTGAGAGCCTTGTAGTCGTGCTCGTAGACGTGAAACGGGTATCTTGTAGTTGCGTGCAATCTCTACAATGTTTGGATATGAGTTTGGATTTGTACTGAGAGATTCGATTGCGGCTTGAATTTGTATTTCGATATCCTTGTACTGCTCAACATGCTGGCTTGGAAGGATAAAAGCTGGTGCTTTTGGCATAGTTTTTGATGAAGGTGATTTGGTATAGTGGTTGGTTGATAGAAATTACTCTTTTACAACGTCATAGTTTTCTCATAATTTTTTATTCTTACACTGGCATGGCAAGATATTAGTAAATAGTTTTTATTAATTGGGTTTATTTAAATTAACTGAAATAATGATTCATATTAATAACACTGGTTATGTTCTCTATAATTAAAACAAGTCACAAAATCATGTTGAGCCACAAAGTCATGTTGAGCCACAAAGTCATGTTGAGCTACAAAGTCAGGTTGAGCTACAAAGTCAGGTTGAGCTGTCGGGCACTCAGGAGGAGTGCCCAGGTTTTGAGCTTGCGAATATCCTGGGTTGTAGCCGCACGCCGCAACCTTGGCACGATTAGAGCATTTCATGACATGAGACTGGAAATGGACGCATCACGTCCGGACCAGGATCAACAAGGCTTCCATGACGGGAAGAGCGATTGGAGCCCTGACGGCAAGATACCAAGTCGGCGGTCTGAACACGTGGTGCACCCAGAGGCTCATCAAAGGTCTGATCCTACCACAGCTCACGTCCGGAATCGAGGTGTGGACAAACAACAGCCACATAAAGGAGGCAGCAAAGGCACAACACATGATGATCAGGACAGTCTTCAGCCTGGAGACAAAAACCCCCACACTGGCAATAGACACCGAACTCGGCATCCCCCCACTGGACCTATACATAAAGCAGAGACAAGATATGCTGGCCCTCAGAGCACACAGCCTCGACCGGCACACCCGAATGTCCAACACATGGCTGGGTATGTCAGACCTGGCAACGATAATATCCAAGTCTCAAGGCAAGGACGACATCAAAGTGCGCACACGGCAAACCTGGACAGAAAGGATAGACCATGAGGACATCCGATACAAAGGCAACCCAAGCATACGGTATGGACACTTAAAGAAACTCTCATGAAGGAGCTTCAGGGATATCCTATATCTGAGGGCAACAAGCAGATGGCCATACCAGGCCACCAACGGCAAACGAAGGAACTGCCCGTGCCGGGTGACATCATCACACACGCTCACCTGATGACATTTTGTGGGATAGTGCCAGCCACCAAAATCTGACTCCACCACAACGGGACAATAAATGAACTTGGGGAATGGATTGGACACTGGCCGGACACCCTGAAAGACAAGAGCGGCAAAGCTGCCGACCGAGCGATACACAAGGTCCAAACAGCCGGTGCCACAGTGAACCTGCCCACATCCCAACCAACCGGGCAGAACAGGGTGCGAAGAAACAATCGATGGTATATACAGTGCCAAAAGTGCCCCATGATGGTGGAAAACACAAAAAGAGAAAGGGCCAAATACGAGAATACACACAGGCCCAAAACTGGAAGAGACTAGAGAACCGGCGGCGCCCCGGTGGCTGGTGGGGCACATGACCAGCAGAAGTGTTTTTATTTCCTTGGGTACGCGACCACAGGGCACGGAGGTGCAGGAGTGGGTTTCTTTTGTAGGGGATTTTATATAGTGTACACGACCACGGGGCACGGAGGTGCAGGAGTGGGTTTCTTTTGTATAGGATTTCATAGTGTACACGACCATGGGGCACAGAGGTGCAGGAGTGGGTTTCCTTTGTATAAGATTTCATAACGTACACGACCATTGGGCTTAGCGGGGACGGGATGAGTTTCTTTTGTGGGAGGATCACTATGTTGAAGAGAGGGGAGGAAGGGGGTAGGAGTTTTTTATATAGGATGAGGTGAGGGGCTCGTAGTGGTAGGCCTAGGGCGGGGAGAAGGGAATTTTCTTTGAGGGGGGTCAGGCCAGGGGACGGTGTCCCTGGACGAGCTTAGTGTCATTTAGTTGATTAGCTTAGGAAGAATGGAAATAAGGTTACGTAAAAACGACTGGGTCTGCAGAGGCTCGCAGATGGTAGATGGCTTAATGATATCAACGGTAACAACGAATGAAATTGAAAACTCTGACATAACTTCAGGTACCTTCTAGTTCCCTAAAGGTTTCTCACCAAGCAATACCTGAAATGTACTTGAGCTCGGGTCAGATTGACTTCCTCTTGGCTGCATATGCGGACCCAGTTGTTTTTACAAACATCAGAAAATTACGAGTATACTGTAGTGAGAGCGATCAAATTGAGTATATCCAAGCAAGGTTGTACTCGTAGCTTGCGCAAGTGCTAGGATGCGCAGCACAAAGTGCTGCAGGTATGATTCCGGTATTTACTGAAGAGATTGGGGATTTATGGAGCTGCGGCTGGTGCAGAATTTTCTTGGTCGGCTGGGGCTGGATGATTGGGTGCTTGTGAAACCTCAAAGCCTTATCCTACTTGGACTTTTTTAAAACCCTCAGAACCCCTTCAGCTCCTTGATATAACCTCCCTATTCCACCATCATTTCTGAGCGAAAGCGTTTCAAGCAGCATGGCACAAAAATCATCGCAAAACCTAAGCATCACCGACAACATCAACTCTTTCAATTACAGTAATGTTATCAACGTCAACACAGGGATACCCGATGAGGATGATAAGATCCGGGAGTGGCTATCGCCTCTGAAGCCTCAGCAGCGGCACCAAGACATGCGAGCCGACCGGCTCGATGGCGTCGGGAACTGGCTTCTAGAAAACAGCGAGTTTCGGAACTGGAGTAACGGAGGGAATGAATCCCTTGAGCAGGTGTTATTTTGTTCTGGGGGTCCAGGTGTGGGAAAGACATATCTGTGGTAAGAGCCCCTCCTCTGGTAAAGGAAAGGAAAGTAGATGTCGCTGACGAGTATAAATATTAGTTCCCTAGTAATTGACAGCCTCTGTGACCAGGCTGGGGAAAAGGGCCTGGCTGTCGCTTGGCTATATTGCGATTTCCTTGCCCACCAAGAGCAGTCAGCAACAGCCATGCTGGGAGCCATCTTAAAGCAGCTTGTGAGCGTAGGAGAGATGCCGGAGAATATACGACAGGCGTTTCGAAAGCAGTTTTCGGACCGAGGTTTACGATTACCCGATATAGTGCGAATGATAAAGGAAACTATCTCGTTACTGCCCTCAGTTTATATATGCATCGACGCCTTGGACGAATCCACTCCGAAAAGTCGACAGGAGCTGCTTGAGTCGCTTCGAGATATTATCCGGGAGTCACCAAGTACGCGGGTGTTATTTACGGGGAGATCACATGTTCAGGAGGAAGTGAAGAAATACTTCACGAAGGTTATTACAGTACCTGTCAGTTCAACAGAAGGTGACATTAGAGTATATTTGGGTGTGAGGTTAGACAGGGACACGGAGCCCTATGCGATGGACGATGATTTACGGAAGGATATTATGAGAATAATTCCTGACGTGATTTCCGAAGTGTAAGTAGCAATACTGGGAACTTCCGCAATACATGTAAGGGCAATTCGCTGACACTGGTAGCTAGATTCCTCCTGGTTTCACTAAATATTGACGCAATTCTGGGAGAGGTGACGATCAACAAGAGAAGGAAAAAGCTGGAGGAGATGACAAAAGGGAAGGGGCTAGGAGATGCGTACACGGCAACCCTCACCCGGATAAAGTCGCAGGATGGAAGAAAATCGAGGATCGGTATGGAGGCCCTCATGTGGATATCACATTCCGAGCGGCCGTTGAAGGCTCTTGAGTTATGTCAGGCACTTGGGATAGAGACAGGAGATACGGACCAGAACGCTGGGGATATACCTGCAATAGAAGCTGTGCTACGCTGTTCACTCGGGCTTGTTACGATCGAGGCGCTATCATCTACAGTTCGTCTTGTCCACTTCACTCTCCAAGAACATCTATCCAATGATTCCTCCCTATTTCCTAGTCCTCACTCAATGATGGCGGAAATTTGTTTGACATTCCTCAACTTCCGGTGCATCCGAGACCTGTCAACCGCTCTTGATTCGCCACCAGTAGGGGCTCCCTTTGTTGGCTATGCTTCTTGTTATTGGGGAGCGCATGCAAGAAAGGGCCTCAGCCAGAGAGTGAAATTACTGGCATTGAAATTCCTTGACGGCTGTGATAAGCACGTGTCTTCTAGGCTACTCTTAATTCACGAAAGAGATTGGTGGTGGCACATTTCTCAACAAGAAGGTAGTAATTCCCTTGAGGGATTCACGGGGCTTCATGGCGCGGCCTACCTCGGAATCGTGGAGATAATGGGTGCTTTGTTGGAAATGAGGGAATGGGATCTTAATGCAATGGATGTGGAGGGAAATACGGCATTTGCTTGGGCTGCTAGAAAAGGGCGTGATGATGTGGTAAAGATGCTACTGGCAAGACAAGGTGTTGATCCTGATAGGACGAACGTGGATGGTCGAACACCCCTCTTATTGGCCGCTGCATGTGGGCATGCGGGTGTGGTGGAGATGCTCTTGGAACGGGCAGATCTCGATTCAGATAGGAGGGATAAATATGGTCAAACACCACTTTTCAGAGCCGCCTGGGCTGGAAATGAGGGAGTCGCCAAGATCCTGCTGGAACAAAGAGATGTCAACCCCAACACGGCGAATAATGGCGGCCAAACGCCTCTTTTCGGAGCTGCCCGCGAGGGACATGAGGGAGTCGTGGGGGTGCTGCTGGAACGAAGGGATATCAGCCCTAATACTGCGGAAAGATATGGTCAAACACCGCTGTTCATCGCTGCCCAGGAGGGACATGAGGGAGTCGTGAAGGCGCTGTTGGAGCGGAGCGATGTCAACCTCAACACTGTGAACCAGGATGGCGTGACACCGCTCTACGCAGCTGCCCAGGAGGGACATGAGGGAGTCGTGAAGATGCTGCTGGAACGAAGGGATGCCAACCCTAATACTGCGGATAAACGTGACCAAGCACCGCTCTTCATAGCTGCCTGGAAAGGACATGAGGGAGTCGCGAAGATGCTCCTGGAACGAAGGGATGTCAACCCTAATACTGCAGATAAACATGACCAAACACCGCTCTTCATGGCCGCCTGGAAAGGACATGAGGGAGTCGCGAAGATGCTGCTGGATCGAAGGAATGTCAACCCTAATACTGCGAATAAGTATGGCCGAACCCCGCTCTTCGTCGCCGCCCGGGAGGGACGTGAGGGAGTGGTGAAGATGCTGCTGGAACGAAGGGGTGTCAACCCTAATGCTGCGGATAAACATGGCCAAACACCGCTCTTCATAGCTGCCTGGAAAGGACATGAAGGAGTCGCGAAGATGCTGCTGGAACGAAGGGATGTCAACCCTAATGGTGCAAATAAATATGGTCAAACACCGCTCTTGATCGCCGCCCGGGAGGGACATGAGGGAGTCGTGGCGATGCTGCTGGAACGAAGGGATGCCAACCCTAATACTGCGGATAAACATGACCAAACACCGCTCTTCATAGCTGCCTGGAAAGGACATGAGGGAGTCGCGAAAATGCTGCTGGGACGAAGGGATGTCAACACTAATACTGCGAATAAATATGGTCGGACGCCGCGCTTCGTTGCCGCCCGGGGGGGACATGAGGGAGTCGTGAGGATGCTGCTAGAACGGAGCGATGTCAACCCCAACGCTGTGAACCAGGATGGCCTGGCACCGCTTTCAACAGCCACCGAGGAGGGAAATGAGGGAGTGGTGAAGATGCTGCTAGAACAAGGGGATATCAGCCCTAATACTGCGGATAATTGTGGCCAAACGCCACTCTTCATAGCTGCCCGGGAGGGGCATGAAGGAGCCGTGAAGATGCTGCTAGCAAGAGGGGATGCTGATCCTAATATTGCGGATAAACATGACCAGACACTGCTCTTCATAGCTGCCTGGAAAGGACATGAGAGAGTTGTCAAGATGCTGTTGGAACGAAAGGATGTCAACCCTAATGCTGCGAATAAATATGACCAAACACCGCTCTTTATATCTGCCTTGAAAGGACATGAGGGAGTTGTCAAGATGCTGTTGGAACGAAAGGATGTCAACCCTAATACTGCGGATGAATATGGTCAAACACCGCTCTTGATCGCCGCCCTGGAGGGACATGAGGGAGTCGTGAAGGCGCTGTTGGAGCGGAACGATGTCAACCCCAACACTGTGAATCAGGCTGGCCTGGCACCGCTTTCCGCGGCCGCCGAGGAAGGGCATGAGGGAGTCGTGAAGATGCTGCTAGAACAAGGGGATATCAGCCCTAATACTGCGGATAATTGTGGCCAAACGCCACTCTTCATAGCTGCCCGGGAGGGGCATGAAGGAGCCGTGAAGATGCTGCTAGCAAGAGGGGATGCTGATCCTAATATTGCGGATAAACATGACCAGACACTGCTCTTCATAGCTGCCTGGAAAAAACATGAGGGAGTCGCGAAGATGCTGCTGGAACGAAGGGATGTCAACCCTAATACTGCGGATAAATACGGCCAAACACCGCTCTTCATCGCCGCCCGGGAGGGGCATGAGGCAGTCGCGAGGATGCTGCTGGAACGAAGGGATGTCAACCCTAATACTGCGGATAAACATGACCAAACACCGCTCTTCATCGCCGCCCGGGAGGGATATGAAGGAGTCGCGAAGGTGCTGCTGGAACGAAGGGATGTCAACCATAATACCGCGGATGGATGTGGTCAAACACCGCTCTTCATCGCCGCCCGGGAGGGACATGAGGGAGTTGTGAAGATGCTGTTGGAACGAAAGGATGTCAACCCTAATGCTGCGGATAAATATGGCCGGACGCCGCTCTTCATAGCTGCCTGGAAGGGACATGAGGAAGCCGCGAAGGCGCTGCTGGAGCGGAACGATGTTAACCCCAACACCGTGAATGAACATGGTCAAACACCACTCCTCATAGCGGCCCGGAAAGGACACGAGAGAGTCGCGAAGGCGCTGCTAGAGCGAATGGACGTCAACTCCGATATGGCAGATCTCGCTGGTCAGACAGCACTTTCGCAAGCCCTGAGACGCGGATATGATGGCATTGTGGAATTACTATCCGAGCATAGAAGTTCCATTCCTTCGTTAAATGGCGATGGATTTGCGGTCTCTTCCGCACCCGAGCTGTCTGATCTAGATAGCCGCCCCTCCAAAAAGATCCGCCGGTTTTGATGCCCAAGGCCGTGGCTCGCCACACCCTATTCTTCAACCTTCCCTCTGATCAACTGCAGGCTGGCAGCTGCTTAGCCTCTGACACACTCACCACGCGTCCCCTACCTCATTGCTCCGTCTGTTGGGTTTATAATACCATCCCATTCACTTCTATTTCCCTTCCCCCTTTTTCCGGTCCCTTCTTTGTTTGTGGCTCCGTTATCTCAGAAAAAAAAGTTGGACAATTTCTCATGGACTTTAATCGTGCATGCTGTGTGGTGGGGGTGACTGCAGATGAGTTAGCGTGGTTTATTTTCTTAATTTACGCAGTCATCAAGCTTCACTGCGGTACATAACATTGGCATCATATCATATCATTTTCTCTTTAATTTTTTCTATAAACGGTTTTCAAGACATCTACCTGTTAGATATTTTTCTTATTAGGTCACAGGCTTTCCTACACTTTTTCTGGTATCATAGAATAGAAGTCCCTCCCTCCTACCCGCCCTCTGGTAGGTGGATGGGAGACAATCCCAGTCGAAGGAAACAGCTTTTATAATTTCAAATTATGTTTATCATACCTGCAAAGGTCGAGGTCTGAGTTTACCGGTCTGAGTTTATTTTCTTGCCCCCCCTCTCTTTCCCACCATGGTACCATACCTTAGAGTACCTGCTACATACACTGCCACCCTTACCTTCCCTTCCGGTGCTAACCCCTCTAAACTTTGAGTAATGCTATGTCTGCACTTTGGGTTTAATTGATTCGTAGGCTAGACTCTGGTACTAGTTATGGAATTGCACAATGCAGTACTCGATCTCCCCGGTAAAATAATAGAAAGAAGACCCGTTTTCGTGGTGTACTGTACACCGTTGTTGGGGGACCTGGGGTACTTGTACTGTACATCTGGGCTGTTGCTCATGTTGGGAGACCCGATCATTCCTCTTGATCTATAGAATGACTCCTAGAATTTATTTCGACTACTTAATGTGTTTCACCCTGGAAATGATCACAGCGGGTGAGAAATTACCCCCACACAAACAAAAATAGGAGGTGAAAACCCCGATCTGAGTCCAGTTACCCCTATAATCTGGATACTCCAGGTTAAAGGTATATGTTGGGAGAGCTCTATGCTCGAACTTTTGAATACCTCTGAAAACAAGTGGCCGTTTGATTAAAAATGATAGTTTCATATTTTGTAGCTCTGAATCCGTAATCATAGCTCTACAGCAAAGCTATTAAAGTTGTAGACCAAACTGTAAAAAGGGTCTTCATATTATAGGGTTAATGATGTGCTAGTAATATAGGTAGCTCAATTACAATTTTCTTGAGCGAAAAATCACTTATCACGATATCTATTTTCCCTTGGGTTGATGCCCTAATGAAGTGGAAACCCCCTAGAAACGAATAGAGAAGGCAGATATGATAGCCTGCATTCCTGGAAAGTTTTGCGTCGTTCATCAATGGGATTCTCGTTCCATAGTCGTTTTGGGGTCGGTATACTCGTGTATGTGACCACTTGCTGGTACGTTGACCATCCACCGGGAGAGGCACCTGAGTGAGGGGCCTTTTTTTTCTTATTTAATTCGGTGCTTTATCTACTCAAAGCGCTTTTGGCCCTGAGTTTTTTTCCAGTTTGCTAGCCTCGTGGGCAGAGTCTCCTCATAGCCATAGGTACGTTTCGTAGGTGGCTGCCAGACCGACCTTTTAACTGGCTGAGAAGATTTTGAGGGGTTTGAGATCCTGTCACGTTTGGGCTGCTGGGAAAGCATAGCGCAAACAGTACTTTTTTACTGCACAAGGTATACCTACAGGACCTCTACTTGACCTATAATACTAGGAAACTCAATTTCACCAGTTCTTGTTTTCTCGATTGGTCAGTGTGTCCAGAAAGCCACCCTCTCGAGTATATTCGAGTGAGGCTGGGACTTGTGAAAGTGCCCTGGTGTGCTTTATATGTGCTGCCGATACGATAGTTAGGCAACCGTAGATCTACAAGGCTACGGGCATCCCAAGGTCTTGTTTGCCCGAAGTGGCTAGGAAATTATGTGCTTGCAAAGTTTTAGAGCCCAGTCCTAGTTTAGGTCTTGAAATCCTAGGAACCCGCTCAAGCTCCTTGATACAACATTCTTAATTACCGGTACACTACCGGTGCTGATTAAAAACCTACTACTAACGGCCATGCCGGGCTCTGACTTATCCCAAAGCCCTTGTGAGCATCGGAGAGGTATCGGAGAATGTGCGATAGACGTTTCGAAAGCGGTTTTCTGACAGATGCCTATGATCACCTGCTGCAGTGGGGACTTTAATGGCGACTATAGAGTTTCTGCTCCTAGTTTATATATGCGTCGACACCTGGATGAATCAACTCCAAAGAGTCAGCAAGAGGTGCTTGAGTCACTGAGGGATATTGTTCGGGAGTCGCCAAGTGCTCGGGTGTTATTTACCAGATGATATCATATCGGGGGGGGAAGTGACGGAATACTTGGCTGAGGTCATTATAATACCTGTCGGTCCGACGGAAGATGATAGTATTAGGGTGTATTTAGATGTGAGGTTAATCAGGTGCACTGAGCCCGATGCGATGGACAATGATTTGCGGAGGGATAAAACGGTAGCAGTGAACAAAAAAGAGAATACCGGTATCTGTACCTGTAGGAAGATTTCGTTAACTTTAGTATCTCACCCTCACAAAGGTTGACGCAATCTTTCTATTCCTTTTTTATTCACTACTAGGCTTAATTAAGGGCGGGCAGTCTTGGTGCAGAGATTAGAACCCTACCCAGCGGTACTCAATTTTCTGAGTTAACGTGATACAAGTATCATAGCTCTAAATCTGCAACCACAGCTCCACAACCAAAGCATTGAACCTGCGGAACAAATTCGAAAAGGTGCTCCTATTTGCAAGGGATGACATATTGATAACACACCTAGCCCAATTACAATCCCCCTGGGGGGAAAACTGCTTGTTATGATGTCCTGTTTATGCATCAGCAAGGTAGAAAACCCCCGAAAACTGGAGAAAGACTGTCTTAAATGGGTGGTAGGGGTGATAGTCTCTATACTTGCAAAGTCGCGCATTGTTCAATACTGAGGCTCTGGTGCTACGGCCATTTAGAGTGTTGTTGGCAGATTTGATCACTTACCCTGTGCATCAGCCTACCAGGTGGCACATGAGTGAGAGGTCTTTCCTGCGCTTTTTCTCTTTTGATCGGGTGTTTTATCCCTTTGTGGGACTACTATTTTCATTTTAATTTCCCTCTTTTCGCTTTGATCTGGTGTTTTCTCTTTGACACACTGGACTATCTTACTGTCAGTATTAGTTAGCCTACGGCCTCACAAAAATCCTAATCCTAAAATTACACAGACTATCACTCGAGGTAAAAACTCGCTCAGATATGTGAAAGTTTGTGCTATCATATCATACAACGGGGTAAAAATTCTCACTTTTTTCAACGCAGGGGCAACCTTTTTCTCCACGGTGAGCATTCCGAGAACTTCGGCCACAGCCTCCTGATAGCCGAATTCCAAGATATGTCCCTAATTTGAGAAGAAAGCGTCGATATCTATACACACTTTATTTTGTGTCGCCATATTATTGTGGCATGCCTTCTTAATTTTATCTCTTATTCTTTTAGCTATTCAACTGTCGTTTTAATCAGAATTGGTTTTGGTGTTTTCATTGTAGTGTTTCTCGTGTTATCGGCTCGGTGAGATATTTGTCCGTGTCCGTAGGTTTCCGGATGGTTGGTTTCGGACGCTAGCTACAAGCCACTAAGCAAAACAAGGGCGCATCTCATCGTTTTACTCGGCTCGGTTAGGTTGTCTCTGGGCAATACCGGAGGCTGCTAATTCGTTGGCTGGACTGCCGTAGGCGGGGCTAACGTTTCCTGACTAACTTAACACCCTCTATGATGTGCTAGGCTCTTCTGGAAGCTCGGTAAGCCTTGAGCCTTTTTCAAGTTCCCCGGGAGTAGTCTAGAGCCGTCTCATGGCTAAAGCCGATTAGACTATCTCCTTGACTGGTGCGACGGTGGAAAATGTTGTGCCGACCCCCCTGTCTGTATCAGACAAAGATGGCTAAGTGGCCCTCAGTATCTTTCAGTGATAATATGCGTACGGTAGTCATGTTCACATATTCAATATTCACCATGATCTGAGGTTTGCACATCTGCGAATTTGTGATGACCAACAAATGTTTCCCATGTGATCAAGCCTACGCAGATTATCACTGAAAAATACTGAGGGCCACTTAGTCACCTTTGTCTGAGACATGACAGGGGGGTCGGCACAACATTTTCCACCGTCGCACCAGTCAAGGAGGTAGCAAGATGGCTAAAACGCTACCTTTTTTTAGTCGGTTGAGAGCTGTTTGGGGAATCAGAAATCCATTCTTGTTCAAGCCGTTTGGGGAACGGGGGCAGTACTCTACTCGAGTACAGTGCTGATAGAACACAGGGTATATCGATTTGGCAACCCCGTACTTACTGGAAAGTACCCTTTTAGGGATCTTTGCTCAATTAATGAAGGTATTCGGAAGCCCCCCTTTAAAGTATGTTCGGGTAGGATAAATTTGAACCTGTGCAAGCGCTCCAGTGTCTTGTGTGGGTACTTGTACTGTGCTGCGGGAATCATGGCCGGGTGATCACAAAATAAGATCCCCAAGGAAAGGGTGTTGCGGGGGTTTGTCGGCTAAGAATGGTTGGACTTTGAATGCCTGTGGCACGTCAAAGCCTTACCACCCCTGAGGTCTTAAGGCATTGGGAATCCCCTAAAATTCTTCGATATGATACTGCGTTTCTGATTACACTACCCGTACTGATTGAAAGCGTTACAAGCAACATGGCACAAGAATCAGCGCAAAACCTATGCATCGCCGACAATGTCAACTCTTTCAATGTCATCAACGTCAACACAATGATATCCGATGAGGACAATCAGATGATGGAGTGGCTATCGCCTCTAAAACCTCAGCAGCGGCACCAAAGCGTGAGAGCCGACCGACTCGATGGTGTGGGAGATTGGTTTCTAGAAACGGGCGAGTTTCGGGAATGGAGTAACGCAGAGGATGGGTCCTTTGAGCGGGTGTTATTTTGTTTTGGGGGCCCCGGTGTGGGAAAAACATACCGTTGGTAAGAACACCCTTCTTCCGGAAAAGGGAATGAAGGAAGATATCACTGACAAGGATAAAATATTAGTTCCCTAGTAATTGATAGTCTATGTGACCAGGCTGGAGAGAAGGATCTGGCTGTCGCTTGGCTATATTGCGATTTCTTTGCCCACCGAGAGCAGTCAGCAACGGCCATGCTGGGAGCCATCCTAAAGCAACTTGTGAGCGTAGGAGAGATGCCGGGGAATATACGACAGGCGTTTCGGGGGCGATTTTCTGACAGAGGTCTACGATTGCCTGATATAGTGCGAATGATAAAGGAGGCTATCTCGCTACTGCCCCCGGTTTATATATGTATTGACGCATTGGACGAATCCACTCCGCAAAGTCGACAGGAGCTGCTTGAGTCACTGCGAGATATTGTTCGGGGGTCACCAAGTACGCGGGTGTTATTTACGGGGAGATCACATGTTCAGGAGGAAGTGAAGAAATACTTCACTAAGGTTATTATAGTACCTGTCAGTCCAACAGAAGGTGACATTAGGGTATATTTGGGTTCGAGGTTGGACAGGGACCCGGAGCCCTATGCGATGCGATGGACGATGATTTGCGGGGGGATATTATGAGAATAATTCCTGACGTGATTTCCGATGTGTGAGTAGCAATATCGGGCACTTCCGCAGTACATGCAAGGGAAATCAGCTGACACTCGTAGTTAGATTCCTCCTGGTTTCACTAAATATTGACGCAATATTGGGAGAGGTGACGATTAACAAGAGAAGGAAGAAGCTTGAAGAGATGACAAAAGGGAAGGGGCTGGGAGATGCGTACACGGCAACCCTCGCTAGGATAAAGTCGCAGAATAGAAGCAAATCTCGGCTCGGTATGGAAGCCCTCATGTGGATATCACATTCCGAGCGGCCGTTGAAGGCTCTTGAGTTATGTCAGGCACTCGGGGTAGAGACAGGAGATACGGACCAGGATGCAGGGGATATACCTGCAATAGAGACAGTGCTACGCTGTTCGCTGGGGCTTGTTACGATCGAGGCGCTATCATCTACAGTCCGTCTTGTTCACTTCACCCTCCAAGAACATCTATCCAATGATTCCTCCCTGTTCTCTAGTCCCCACTTGATGATGGCGGAAATTTGTTTGACATTCCTCAACTTCCGGTGTATCAGAGACCTGTCAACTACTCTTGATTCGCCGCCAGCAGAAGCCCCCTTTGTGGGCTATGCCTCTTGTTATTGGGGAGCGCATGCAAGAAAGGATCTCAGCCAGGGAGTGGAATTACTGGCATTGAAACTTCTTGACGGCTACGATAAGCACGTTTCTTCCAAGTTGCTCTTAATTCACGAAAGAGATTGGTGGTGGCACATTTCTCAACAAAGAGGTAGTAATTCCCTTGCGGGATTCACGGGGCTTCATGGCGCAGCTTATCTCGGGATTGTGGAGATAGCACGAGCTTTATTGGAAATGAGGGAATGGGATCTTAATGCGGTGGATGTGGAGAGAAATACGGCATTCGCCTGGGCTGCTAGAAAAGGGCACGAAGATATGGTGAAGATGCTACTGGCACGACAGGATGTTGATCCTGATGCGATGAACGCGGATGGTCGAACACCCCTCTTATGGGCCGCTGCATGTGGGCACGTAGGCGTGGTGGAGATGCTCCTGGAACGGATAGATGTCGATCCTAATAGGAGGGATAGATATGGTCACACACCACTTTTCAGAGCCGCCTGGGCTGGAAATGAGAGAGTCGCAGGGATCCTGCTAGAAAAAGGAGATGTCGACCCCAACATAGCAAATAATCGTGGCCAAACGCCACTTTTCGGAGCTGCCTGCAAGGGACATGATGGAGTGGCAAGGGTGCTGCTGAGACGAAGGGACGTCAACCCTAATACTGCGGATGAATATGACCAAACACCGCTCTTCATAGCCGCCTGGAAAGGACATGAGGGAGTCGTGAAGATGCTGCTTGAACGAAGGGATATCAACCCTGATACTGCGGATAATTGTTGTCAAACACCGCTCTTCATCGCCGCCCGGGAGGGACATGAGGGAGTCGCGAGGATGCTGCTGGAACGAAGAGATGCCAACCCTAATACTGCGGATGAACATGACCAAACACCGCTCTTCACAGCCGGCTGGAAAGGACATGAGGGAGTCGTAAAGATGCTGCTGAAACGATGGGATGTCAACCCTAATACTGCGAATAAATATGGTCAAACACCGCTCTTCATCGCCGCCCGGGAGGGACATGAGGGAGTGGCGAGGATGCTGCTGGAACGAGCGGATGCCAACCTTAATACTGCGGATAATTATTGTCAAACACCGCTCTTCATCGCCGCCCGGGAGGGACATGAGGGGATCGTGAAGATGCTGCTGGAACGATGGGATGTCAACCCTAATACTGCGGATAAATATGGTCAAACGCCGCTCTTCACAGCCGGCTGGAAAGGACATGAGGGAGTCGCGAAGATCCTGCTGGGACGAAGGGATGTCAGCCCCAATACTGCGAGTAAATATGGTCAAACACCACTCTTCATCGCCGCCCGGGAGGGACACGAGGGAGTCGCGAGGATGCTGCTGGAACGAAGGGATGTCAACCCTAATACTGCGGATATAGATGGCCAAACACCGCTCCTCATCGCCGCCCAGGAGGGACATGAGGGGATCGGGAAGGCGCTGTTGGAGCGGAACGATGTCAACCCCAGCACCGTGAACCACCGTGGCCTGGGACCTCTCTCTGCAGCGGCCGGGGAGGGATATGAGGGAGTGGTGCAGATGATACTGGAACAAGGGGACACCGGCCCTAACACTGGGGATAAATATGACCAAACGCCACTCCTTATAGCCGCCTGGGAGGGACATGAAGGGGCCGTGAAGATGCTACTAGAAAGAGGGGATGCTAATCCTAATACTGCGGATAAATATGGTCAAACACTGCTCTTCCTAGCCGCCTCAAAAGAACATGAGGGGGTCGTGAAGATGCTGCTGGAACGATGGGATGTCAACCCTAATACTGCGGATGAATATGACCAAACGCCGCTCTTCATAGCTGCCTGGAAAGGACATGAGGGGGTCGTGAAGATGCTGCTGGAACGAAGGGATGTCAGCCCTAATACTGCGGATAATTATCGTCAAACACCGCTCTTCATCGCCGCCCGGGAGGGACATGAGGGGGTCGTGAAGATGCTGCTGGAACGAAGGGATGTCAACCCTAATACTGCGGATGAATATGGTCAAACACCGCTCTTCATTACCGCCCGGGAGGGCCATGAGGGAGTCGCGAAGATACTGCTGGAACGAAGGGATGTCAACCCTAATACTGCGAACGAATATGGTCAAACACCTCTCTTCATCGTCGCCAGGGAAGGACACGAGGGAGTGGTGCAGATGATACTGGAACGAAGGGGTGTCGAACCCAACGCTGCGGATAAAGATGACCGGACACCGCTCTTCATAGCCGGCTGGAAAGGACATGAGAGAGTTGCAAAGATGCTGCTGAAACGATGGGATGTCAACCCTAATACTGCGAGTAAATATGGTCAAACACCGCTCTTCATCGCCGCCCTGGAGGGGCATGAGGGAGTCGTGAAGGTGCTGCTGGAACGAAGGGATGTCGCCCCTAATACTGCCGATAAAGATGGCCAAACACCGCTCTTCATAGCCGGCTGGAAAGGACATGAGGGAGTCGCGAAGGCGCTGTTGGAGCGGAATGATGTCAACCCCAGCACTGTAAATGAACATGGTCAAACACCCCTCCTCATAGCCGCCCAGCAAGGACACGAGAGAGTCGTGAAAGCGCTGCTTGAGCGAGTGGACGTCAACTCCGATATGGCAGATCTCGCTGGTCAAACAGCATTTTCGCAAGCCCGAAAGCGTGGATATGATAGTATTGTGGAATTACTATCCGAGCATAGAAGTTCCATTCCTTCGTTAGATGGAGATAGATTTGCGACCCCTTCTACGCCCGAGCTGTCTGATCTAGATTACCGCCCCTCTAAAAGGATCCGCCGGTTTTGATGTTCAAGGCCATAGCTCAGCATACTTCCCTATTCCTCAAATTTGCCTCTCATCTACCGCATGCTGGTGGCTACTTAGCCCTTTGCCACCCTCACCCCGCGTCCTCTACCTCTTTGCTCCGTCTGTTGGATTTATAATACCATCCCATTTATTTCCATTTTCTTTCCTCCTCTTTCCGGTCCCTTCTCCTTTTGCTTTGTTTGTTATCTCGGAAAAAAAATGTTGGACAATTTCCCATAGACTTTAATCGTGCACACTGTGTGGTGGTGGTGACTGCGGATGAATTATCGTAGATTATTTCCGGTAGCATTAGCATCATATCATAGCTTTTTCTCTTTACTTTTTTCTATGGGCGGCTGCTTTTCCTCACTGCTTGCCTTAAAACATCACCTTTTAGATATTTTTCTTGTTAGATCATAGGCTTTCTTGCCCTTTTTCTGGTATCATAGAATAGAAGTCCCTCCCTCCTCACCGCCCTCTGGTAGGAGGATAGGAAACAATCTGGTCGAAGGAAATAGCATTTATAATTCCCAAGCATATGTATCATACCGGCGAAGGTCAGATCTGAGTTTATCGGTCTGAGTTTACTTTCTTTCCCTCTCTTCTTTTCCCACCGTGGTGTCATACCCCAAAGTACCTGCTGCATACATTGCGGTCGGCCTCGTTGGACTTTGGGTAATGCCATGTTCGTTCTTTGGGTTTAGTTAATATGTAATCTAGGCTCTGGTACCAGTTATGGAATTGTAGAATGTAGCACTCGACCTCCCCAGTAAAATAACCAAGAAAAAGCACCCGTTTTTTCGCGGTGTACCACATTATCCGGGGAATAGAAGTACTCGAGTACGTCCGAGCCGTTGTTCATCTTGGGAGGCTCGATCACTCCTCTTGATCCGTGGAGTGGCTCCTGGAATTCATGTCAATCACTTAATGTGTCTCACTCGGGAAATGATCACAGCGGGTAAAAGGTTAGTCTACCCTCGCTACAAACAAGAAAAGAAAGTGAGCACCCCGATTTGAGACCAGTTACCCCTATATCTCCGGATACTACAGGTCGGAGGTATATGGTGGGAGAACTCTACGCTCTACCTTTTGAATACCTCTGAAAAAAACTCGCCGCTTGGTTAAAAATAATAGTGTCGTGTTTTGTGGCTTTGAATCCGCAACCATAGCTCCACAACAAAGCCATTAAAGTTGTAGAACAAACTGTAAAAAGGGGTTTCAGATTATAGGGATAATGGTGTACTAGTAATATATGTAGCTCAATTACAATTTTCTTGAGTGAAAAATCGCTGATCACGATATCCATTTTCCCTTTGGTTGAGGACCTAATGAGATGGAAAACCCGTGAAAACTGATAAGGAGTTATCTTGGATAGAAGGCAGATATGATAGCCTAGATGCCTGTAAAGTTTTGCATCCTTCAACAGTGGGCTTCTCGTCCCATAGTCGCTTTTCGGATTGGTATACTGGAGTATGTGACCACTTAATAGTACCCAGTGTGACCATTGACCAGGAGAGGCACGTGATTAAGGGGTCTTTTTTTTCTTATTTAATCCGGCGCTCCATCTACTCAAAGTGCTTCCGGCCCTAAGTTTCTTTATAGTTTACCAGTGCCGTGGGTACAGTCGCCTTATATGCATGGGTAAGTACTAGTAGGTGGCCGCCCGTGCGGCCTTTTACCCGGTTGAAAAGATTTTGAAGAATTCGAGATCCAGTCGCGTTTGGGCTGCTGGGAAAGCATAGCGCAAAGAGCACTTTACTGCACAAGGTATACCTACAGGACCACTACTTGACCCATAATACTAGGAGACTCAATTTCATCAGTTCTTGTTTTCCCAACCGGTCAGTGTATTCAGAAAGACACCCTCCAGAGTATATCTGAGTAAGGTTGAGACTTGTGCCAGTGCCCTGGTGTGCTTTATATGTGCTGAGGATAGTTAAGTAACCGTAGATCTACAAGGCTACGGGCATCCCAGGGTCTTGGTGGCCCAAGGTGGCTAGGAAATTATGCGCTTGTAAAGTTTTAGAGCCCAGTCGTAGTTCAGTCTTGAAATCCTAGGATACCACTCGAACTCTTTGATATAACATTCTTAATTACCAGTACACTACCGGTGCTGATTAAAAGCATTTTGAGCAACATGGCATAGAAATCAATGTAATACCTAAGCATAATTGAGAATATGGGCTTTTTTAATGTTATTAACGTCGATAAGGGATATATGATGGGGATAATCGGATTCGGGAGTGGCTATCGCCTCTAACCCCTTAGCAGTGGTAAGCGACTTGCGAGCCGACCAGGTCGAGGGAGCGTGGAATTGGTTTATGGAAACCAGCGAGTTTAGGAAAGAGAGATGATTCCTCAAGCAGGTGTGATTTGGGGGGTGTGGGAAAGGTATCTAACGTAACGGGGCTTCTCCCCCGGAGAAGGAAAAGAATGGAAACGCTAACGATAAGGAGAAAATATCAATTCTCTGGTGGTTGACAGCCTGTTTGCCCTGGCTGGGGGAAAGTACAGTACTTGGCTGTCGCTTGGCTGTATTACAGTCCCCTTGCACACCAAGAGCAACTACTAGCAACGGCGATGGGCTCTGACTTGTCTAAAAGAAGCTTGTGAGCACCGGAGAGATGCCGGAAAATGTACGATAGACGTTTCGAAAGGGGTTTTCTGGCAAAGACCTATGATTACCTGCTGTAGTGGACACGTTAAAGGCGATAGTTGAGATTCTGCTCCTAGTTTATATATGCATCGACACCTTAAATCAATCAACTCCAAAGAGTCGGCAAGAGCTGCTTGATTCACTAGGAGAGATATTGATTGGGAGTCGCCAAGTACGCGGGTGTTATTTACGGGAAGATCTCATGTTGGGGGGAAGTGACGGAATACTTGGCTGAGGTCAATATAATACCTGTCGGTCCCACGGAAGATGGTATTAGGGTATATTTAGGTATGAGGTTGAACAGGGATACTGAGCCCAATGCGATGGACAATGATTTGCGGAGGGATGTTATGATAGCAATGAACAAAAAGAGAATAGGAAGATTGCGCTAACTCTAGTCTCCCAGCCTCACAAAGGTTGACACAATATTCATTTTTTATTCACTACTAGGCTTAACTAAGGGCGGTCAGTCTTGGTGCGGAGATTAGAACCCTGCCCGGCGATACTCAATTTTTCGAGTTAATGTGGTAACTTATAGCTCTAAATCTGCAACCACAGCTCCAGAACCAAAGTATTGAACCAACTCGAAAAGGTGCTCCTATTTGCAAGGGATGACATATTGGTAATACACCTAGCCCAATTGCAATCCCCCTGAAAGGAAAACTGCTTATTATAATGTCCTGTTTATGCATCAGCTAGGTGGAAACCCCTCCAAAACAGGTAAAAGACTATCTTAAATGGATGGTAGGGGTGATAGTCTACATACTTGCAAAGTCGCACGTTGTTCCATACTGAGGTTCAGGTCCTACGGTCATTTAGAGTGTGTTGGTAGATTTGACCACTTACCTTGTGTGGTTGTTACTAGGTGGCGTATGAGTTAGGGGTCTTTCCCTGTGCGTTTTCTCTTTGTAATCGGGCGCTTTATCCCCTTTGTGGGACTGCTATCTTGATTTTAATTCCTCTCCTTTTGCTGTAATCCGGTGTCTCTCTTTGACATATCATACTTGGCTTTACTACAGCGAGCATTAGTCAGTTAGCCTGCGGCCGTACAAAAATCTTAACTCTAAAATTACGCAGATTATCACTCGAGCTAAAAACTCTCCCAAACATGTGAAAGTTTATGCTATAACTGATGGAGGTCTGGTTTATGCACAGGGAAATATGCCATCGTACAAGCACCGCAATGACACAGCTATGAGCCGAACTGTCGTCATGAGAAAGGCCCGGGTCGGTGGCTGATAGGAACACTGAGATGTGTTAGATATTCGATGTATATGACAAGTGTGTTCGCAAAGGAGTGTCCGTGAGAAGTGCAAGGTGATGTACAGAGAAAGGGACGCAGCTCAGACTAGATACAGTTTGTGGTGGCTTGCATAGTGGGCTCTCTACCACACAACACTAGTCACCGCCGCGCGGTCTGGTCATAGCCCTGCCCAAACCTACAAGTGTGCCCTAACCTAACATACCACGATTGGGTTACTCCATCAATAACAAAGTAAAAAATCTCACTTTTTTCAAAGTACAGCCAGCCTTTTTCTCCACACTCTTCGGGGTGGGCCGCAGCCTCCTGGTAGCCGAATTCCAAGATATCACCCTAATTTGTCAGGAATGCTTCAATATCTGTAGACACTTTATTCTGTGTCACCGTATTATTGTGGAAATCTTTTTCATTTTTCTTTTCTATTCTTTCAGTCATTCAACTGTTGTTTTAATCCAAATTGATTTTGATGTTTTCATTGTAACATCTCTTGTGTTCTTGGTTCGGCGAGAGTTTTGTCGGTATATTGCCTCTAGACCTCTGCATGGTGGTTTTGGTCGCTAGCTCGGCTGTGTGGCACAGCCCCCAGAGGCTGCAAGCCACTAAGAAAAACGGGGTCGTCTCTCATCGTTTTATTCGACTCGGTTAGGTTGTCTCTGGGCAATAGGCTGCTAATTTGTCGGCTGGGGTACTCGAGTTGGGTACTCCACTACAAGGAGCGGAGCTGACTGACACCATCCTCTTTGACGTGCTGGAATAAGTGGCTCTACTCAAAACTCCAGGAGTCTTGAGCCTTTTTCGAGCTTGTCAGCCCCACGAGCGGAGCCGCCTCATGGCTAAAGCCAATTAGTAGCAAGATGACTAAAACACTACCTCTTTTTAATCAGTTGGGAGTTTTGGAGAATCTGGGAGACTGGGACCCATTGTTGTTCAAGCCGTTCGGGAAATGGGGGAGGTACTCTACAAACAGTGTTGCGGGAATGATGGCTGGGTGATCACAAAGTTAGATCTTTAAGGTAGGCAAGGGTGTTGCGGGGGCCTGTTAGCCCAGAATGGTTGGAGTTTTGAATGCTTGTGAAACGTCAAAGCCTTGCTCGAGCTGAGGTCTTAAGGCCTTGGGAATCCCCTGAAATTTCTTCGATATGATACTGTGCAGCGCTTCTGATTACACTACCCGTACTGATTGAAAGCGTTACAAACAACATGGCACAAGAATCAGCGCAAAACCTATGCATCGCCGACAATGTCAACTCTTTCAATTTGATCAACGTCAACACAGTGATATCCGATGAGGACAATCAGATCCTGGAGTGGTTGTCGCCTCTAAAACCTCAGCAACGGCACCAAGGCGTGAGAGCCGATCGGCTCGATAGTGTGGGGGATTGGTTTCTGGAAACGAGCGAGTTTCGGGAATGGAGTAACGCAGAGGATGGGTCCTTTGAGCGGGTGTTATTTTGTTCTGGGGGTCCCGGTGTGGGAAAAACACATCTTTGGTAAGAACACACTTCTTCCGGAAAAGGGAATGAAGGGAGATGTTACTGACGAGGATAAAATATTAGTTCCCTAGTAATTGATAGTCTATGTGACCAGGCTGGGGAGAAGGATCTGGCTGTCGCTTGGCTATATTGTGATTTCCTTGCCCACCGAGAGCAGTCAGCAACGGCCATGCTGGGAGCCATCTTAAAGCAACTTGTGAGCGTAGGAGAGATGCCGGGGCATATACAACAGGCTTTTCGAAAGCGATTTTCTGACAGAGGTTTACGATTACCCGATATAGTGCGAATGATGAAGGAGAATATCTCGCTACTACCCCCGGTTTATATATGTATTGACGCATTGGACGAATCCACTCCGAAAAGTCGACAGGAGCTGCTTGAGTCACTGCGAGATATTGTTCGGGGGTCACCAAGTACCCGGGTGTTATTTACGGGGAGATCACATGTTCAGGAGGAAGTGAAGAAATACTTCACTAAGGTTATTACAGTACCTGTCATTCCGACAGAAGGTGACGTTAGGGTATATTTGGGTTCGAGATTAGACAGGGATCCGGAGCCCTATGCGATGGACGATGATTTGCGGAAGGATATTATGAGAATAATTCCTAATGTGGTTTCCGAAGTGTGAGTAACAATACTGGGCACTTCCAAAATACATGCAAGGGCAATCCGCTGACACTGGTAGCTAGATTCCTCCTGGTTTCACTAAATATTGACGCAATATTGGGAGAGGTGATGATCAACAAGAGAAGGAAAAAGCTTGAGGAGATGACAAAAGGGAAGGGGCTGGGAGATGCGTACACGGCAACCCTCACCCGGATAAAGTCACAGGATGGAAGCAAATCAAGGCTCGGAATGGAAGCCCTCATGTGGATATCACATTCAGAGCGGCCGTTGAAGGCTCTTGAGTTATGTCAGGCACTCGGGGTAGAGCCAGGAGATACAGACCAGGATGCAGGGGATATACCTGCAATCGAGGCAGTGCTACGCTGTTCACTGGGGCTTATTACGATCGAGGCGCTATCATCTACAGTCCGTCTTGTTCACTTCTCTCTCCAAGAACATCTATCCAATGATTCCTCCCTGTTTCCTAGTCCCCACTCGATGATGGCGGAAATTTGTTTGACCTTCCTCAACTTCCGGTGTGTCAGAGACCTGCCAACTGCTCTTGATTCGCCGCCAGCAGGAGCTCCCTTCGTCGGCTATGCCTCTTGTTATTGGGGAGCGCATGCAAGAAAGGAGCTCAGCGAGAGAGTGAAATTACTAGCACTGAAACTTCTTGACGGCTACGATAAGCACGTATCTTCTAAGCTACTCTTGATTCACGAAGGAGATTGGTGGTGGCACATTTCTCAACAAGAAGGTAGTAATTCCCTTGATGGATTTACGGGGCTTCATGGCGCAGCCTATCTCGGGATTGTGGAGATAGCACGTGCTTTATTGGAATTGAGGGAATGGGAGCTTAATGCAGTGGACGTGGGGGGAAATACGGCGTTTGCTTGGGCTGCTAGAAAAGGGCGTGAAGATGTAGTACAGATGCTACTGGAAAGACAAGGTGTTGATCCTGATACAACGAACGCGGATGACAGAACACCCCTCTTATTGGCCGCTGCATTTGGGCATGTGGGCGTGGTGGAGATGCTCCTGGAACGGATAGATGTCGATTATGACAGGAGGGATAAATATGGCCAAACACCACTTTTCAGAGCCGCCTGGGCCGGAAATGAAGGAGTCGCTGGGATCCTGCTAGAACAGGGAGATGTCAACCCCAACATAGCGAATAATCGTGGCCAAACGCCTCTTTTCAGAGCCGCCCGCGAGGGACATGATGGAGTCGCAAAGATGCTGCTGGAGCGAAGGGATGTTAACCCTAATATTGCGAATCATAATGATCGAACGCCACTCTTCATCGCCGCCCGGGAAGGATATGCGGGAGCAGTGAAGATGCTGCTTGAACGAAGGGATATCAACCCTAATACTGCGGATGAACGTGGTCAAACGCCACTCTTTGTAGCCGCCTGGGGAGGACATGAGGGAGTCGTGAAGATGCTGCTGGGACGAAGGGATGTCAACCCTAATACTGCGGATAAATATGGTCAAACACCGCTCTTTGTAGCTGCCTGGAAAAGGCATGAGGGAGTCCTAAAGATGCTGCTGGGACGAAGGGATGTCAACCCCAATACTGCGGATAGATATTGTCGAACACCGCTCTTCATCGCCGCTCTGGAAGGACATGAGGAAGTCGTGAAGATGCTGCTGGAAAGAGGGGATGCTGATCCCAATACTGTGGATAAATATGACCAAACACTGCTCTTCATAGCCGCCAAGAAAGGACATGAGGGAGTGGTGAAGATGCTGCTGGAACGAAGGGATATCAACCCTAATACTGCCGATAGATATGGTCAAACACCGCTCTCCATCGCCGCCTGGGAGGGACATGAGGGAATCGCGAAGGCGCTGTTGGAGCGGAAAGATGTCAACCCCAACACTATGAATCAGCATGGTCTGGCATCGCTCTCCCCACCGGCCGAGGAGGGATATGAGGGAGTGGCGAAGATGCTACTGGACCAGGGGGGTATCGGCCCTAATACTGCGTATAATTGTGGCCAAACGCTATTCTTTATAGCCGCCCGAGAGGGACATGAAGGAGCCGTGAAGATGCTACTGGAAAGAGGGGATGCTGATCCCAATACTGTGGATAAATATGACCAAACACTGCTCTTCATAGCCGCCAAGAAAGGACATGAGGGAGTGGTGAAGATGCTGCTGGAACGAAGGGATGTCAACCCTAATACTGCCGATAGATATGGTCAAACACCGCTCTTCATCGCCGCCCGGGAGGGACATGAGGGAGCCGTGAAGATACTGCTGGGACGAAGGGATGTCAACCCTAATACTGCGGATAAATATGGTCAAACACCGCTCTTTGTAGCTGCCTGGAAAAGGCATGAGGGAGTCCTAAAGATGCTGCTGGGACGAAGGGATGTCAACCCTGATACTACGGATAGATATTGTCGAACACCGCTCTTCATCGCCTCCCGAGAAGGACATGAAGGGGTCATGAAGGTGCTGTTGGAGCGGAATGATGTCACCCCCAACACTGTGGACCAGGATGGCATGACACCACTCTCCGCAGCTGCCAAAAAGGGACATGGAGGAGCCGTGAAGATGCTGCTGCAACGAAGGGATGTCAATCCTGATACTGCGGATAAATATGGTCAAACACCGCTCTTCATGGCCGCCTGGGAGGGACATGAGGGAATTGCAAAGGCGCTGCTGGAGCGGAAAGATGTCAACCCCAATGTAAATGAACATGGTCGGGCGCCACTCCTGGTGGCCGCCCGGGAGGGACGCGAGAGAGTCGTGATGGCGCTGTTGGAACGGAACGATGTCAACCCCAACACTGTAAATGAACATGGTCAAACACCCCTCCTCATAGCCGCCCGGACAGGGCACGAGAGAGTCGTGAAGGCGCTGCTTGAGCGAGTGGACGTCAACTCCGATATGGCAGATCTCGCTGGTCAAACAGCAATTTCTCAAGCCCTAAGGCGTGGATATGATAGTATTGTGGAATTACTATCCGAACATAGAAGTTCCATTCCTTCGTTAGATGGAGATGGATTTGCGACCCCTCCCGCGCCCGAGCTGTCTGACCTAGATTACCGCCCCTCCAAAAGGATCCGCCGGTTTTGATGTTCAAGGCCATAGCTTAGCATACTCCCCTATTTCTCAAATTTGCCTCTGATTTACTGCATGTTGGCGGCTACTTAGCCCTTTGACACTCTCACCACGCGTCCTCTACCTCTTTGCGCTATCTGTTGGGTTTATAATACCATCCCACTTCTTTCCATCTTGTTTCCCCCTTTTTCCTGCCCCTTCTCCTTTTGTTTTATTTGTGGCTCCGTTATCTCAGGGCAAAAAGTTGGACAATTTCCCATAGACTTTAATCGTGCACACTGTGGTGGAAGTGACTACGGATGAATTAGCGTGGATTATTCCCTTAATTTACGTAGTCATCAAGCTTCACTACGTAGCATTAGCATTGTATCATAGCTTTTTCTCTTTATTTTTTTCTATGGGCGGCTGCTTTTCCTCTCCGCTTGCTTTAAGACATCACCTTTTAGGTATTTTCCTTGTCAGATCATAGTCTCTCTTACCCTTTTTCTAGTATCATAGAATAGAAGTACCCTTTTTCTAGTATCATAGAATAGAAGTCCCTCCCTCCACACCGCTTTCTGGCAGGAGGATGGGGAACAATCCTTGTCGAAGGAAACAGCCTATAGTTCCCATGCGTATGCATCACACCAGCGAAGGTCGGGATCTGAGTTTCCTTTCCTTCCTTTTCTCCTGTCCCCGCCGTAGTATCATACCCCAAGGTACCTGCTGCATACATTGCGGTCGGCCTCGTTGGGCTTTGGGTAATCTTTGGGTTTAGTTAATTCGATATGCAGTCTAGACTCTGGTACTAGTTATGGAAGTGTACAATGTAGTACTCGACCTCCCCAGTAAAATAACCAAAAAAAGGCACCCGTTTTCGCGGTGTACCCCGTTATCCGGGGAATAGAAGTACTAGAGTGCATCCGAGCCGTTGCTCATCTTGGGAGGCTCGATCGCTCTTCTAGACCCGTCGAGTGGCTCCTAGAATTCATGTCAATCACTTTATGTGTCTCACCCGGGAAATGATCACAGCGGGTGAAAGGTTAGTCTACCCTCGCTACAAACAAGAAAAGAAAGTGAGAACCTCGATTTGAGTCCAGTTACACCTAAGTTATATTCTGGATACTCTAGGATAGAGGTATATGCTGGTATGATAGAACTCTATCCTTGGCCTTTTGAATACCTCTGACAACAAGTCACCACTTGGCTAAAAATGATAGTCCCCTGTTTCGCGGCTCTGAATCTGCGATCATATCGTAGCTCTCCAGCAAAAGCCATTAAATTTGTAGAACAAACCTTAAAAAGCGTCTTCATATTATAGGGATAATGATGTGCTAGTAATATATGTAGCTTAATTGGAATTTTCTTGAGCGAAAAATCGCTTATCACGATATCCATTTTCCCTTTGGTTGATGCCCTAATGATGTGGAAACCCCTTGGAAAAGGGTAAGGTTTATCTTAGAAGGAATATATGATATTATGATAGCTTACATGCCTGTAAAGTTTGCGTTGTTCAATAGTGGGATTCTCGTCCCATACCGTAAAAACTCGAATAATTGGCCCATGTGATAGGACGTTGGAGTTGCCTCTCCTAGTAGGGTCTGATTTTTTCTTTCTTTTTTATCTGTCTCGGGGGGCGGATTTTTGGTGTGTTTTTTGCCCCTTTTCCAGAGGAGGAAATTTCGGACTATGATACATAGCACATGGGTCAATTATTCGAGTTTTTACGGTAGTCGTTTTGAGGTCGGCATACTCGAGTATGTGACCACTCACCAGTAGGTTGTGTGACCATTGGTCGGGCGAGGCACATGAGAGAGGGGTCTTTTTTTCTTAATTATTTCAGTGCTTTATCTACTCAGCGCTTTCGGCCTTGAGCTTCTTTCTAGTTTACTAGCCCCGTGGGTAGGGTCGTCTCATAGCTATGGGCGGGTGGGTGACCGCCAGTGCGGCCTTTTACTCGGTTGAAAAGATTTTGAGGAATTTGGGATCCAGTCACGTTAGGGCTGCTGGGAAAGCAGAGCTCAAAGGCCGCTTTACTGCACAAGGTATACATACAGGACCACTACTTGACCTATAATACTAGGAAAACTCAATTCCACTATTTCCTGTTTTCTTGATCGGTCAGTGGATTCAGAAAAGCATCCTGTTGAGCATATCCGAGCAAGGCTGAGACTTGTGCAAGTGGGCCGGTGTGCTATATGTGCTGCGGATCGGTAGTTAGGCAATCGTAGATTCACAAGGCTACGGGCATCCCTGGTTCTTGCTAGCCCAAAGTGGCTGGGTAATTATGTGCTTGTAAAGTGTCAAAGTCCTTTCCTAGTTTAGGTCTTGAAATATAGGAACCCCCTCAATCTCCTTGATATTATGATACAAATATGATACAACATTCTTAATAACCAATACACTACCGGTGCTGATTAAAAGCGTTTTGAGAAGCATGGCATAAAAATCAACGTAATACCTAAGCATCATCATGAATATCGGCTTTTTTAATGTCAAAGTCAATAGGGTATATTCTATGAGGATAATCAGATCCGGGAATATCTATCGCCTGTAAAACCTCGGCAGCGGCACCAAGACATCCGAGCCGACCGAGTCGATGAAGTGGGGAATTGGCTCCTAGAAGCAAGCGAGGTTCGGGGTCGCGTAAAGGAGAGGTTGGATGCCTCCAGCGGGTGTTATTGGGAGACCCAGGTCTAGGAAGGTATTCTATGTAACGAGGCTCCTCTCCTGTGAAAGGAAAAGAAATGGAACGTCACCGACAAGCAGAAAATACCGATCCCGTGTTTGGCAACATGTCTAAACTGACATGGGGAAAGGATCTGGCTGTCATTTCCCAATATTGCTGCCTTCTTACCCACCAAGAGCAACCGGCAGCGACCATGCCAGGCTCTGACTTATCCCAAAGCGCCTGTGAGCATCGGGGAGATACTGGAGACTGTACTAGTACGATAGACGTTTCGAAAGCGGTTTTCTGACAGGCTATGATTACTTGATGCAGTGGAAATGTTAAAGGCGACTGTCAAGTTTCTGCTCCTAGTTTATATATGCATCGACTCCTTAAATGAGTCAACTCCGAAGAGTCGGCAGGAGCTGCTTGAGTCACCGAGAGATGTTGTTCGGGAGTCGCCGGGAACGGTACTTGGGTGTTATTTACCGGAAGATCTCATGTAACTAGAGGAGGAAGTCACGAAATACTTAGACGAGCTCATTACAATGCCTGTGAGTGCGATGGAAGATGATATTAGGGTATATTTAGGTATGAGGTTGAACAGGGATAGTAAGCCCGATGAGGTGGACAATGGTTTGCGGAGGGATGTTATGAGAATAATTCCTGAGCTGATTTCTGAGGTATGTGACAATCTGGGGCACTTCCTCAATACACGCAAGGGCAGTTCGCTAACACTGGTGGCTAGATTTCTCCTTGCCTCACTACTAGCAAACAATGACGCAATTCTGAGGGGGATAATAATCTATAAGAGAAGAGTAAAGTTTGTGGAGATGACAAAAAGGAAGGTGTTGGGAGATGCATATACGGTAAAGCAACTCAAGGGCGGGTGAGGTCGCGGAATGGGAGGGAATCGAGGCTCGGTATGGAAGCCCTCATGTGGATTGTTAAAATTTAGGCCGAGTAAAGCGAGTAGAAAATGTAGAGTAAGCGATAGAGAGATGGATTTGAATTGGGTAGTTCACTTGGGCATATGACAGAGGTTCAAATTCGCATAACATTTTCTAACTAGACTATCAGGTCCTTTATCATAGGATCTGCTTTCCTGAATGCCATACCTGTGTGGGTGAGAACTCGGTCGCCATCCACACGGAGGAAGAAAATTTTCTCTGACTGAAACAAGGAAGAAACAATTAGAAGCAAGGAGATAAAGTTTTTGGTATGAGACGAAGGGAGATGCAGTAGAGCGTTTCAAGAAAGGACTAACAGGAAAGAATAAGGTTAAACTATATCAAGCATAAGGGGACAAAATTCCAACATGGATATCACATCCCAAGCGAGTATTGAAGGCTCGAGCTATGTTAGGCACTGAAGGCATTTGAAGTTGATAACTATAACTTTGCATCGAGAATTTCCATCACGATCACATGTTGAACCAAGGATAAATTGACCGACAGAATTGATCGATGGAAACTGATGATAGAGATAACTCTGGGGACACCATATACGACACTAGTAACCTCACAACAACAGCTCAAGTTTGCTCTTCCTACCAGTGAAAAATAATCTTCTGCAATTAAACCCACGGTCCATACCGTTTTTGGAGGATACGGAAGAAAAAAGCACTGAGAGAAACAGGAAGTATTTAAGCAGAACGGATCAAGAAAGAAGGAAAGAGAAAAGGGAAAAGAGAAAAGGGAAAATGAACGAGGGAGAGATAAAAAATGGGCGGGGGGTTTATCCTGTGGGATTGGTTGTAGGGTGGTGTGATAGATTGCGTGGCCTAGAAATGGCGTGTATCATGGACATCAATTGGAGGTCGAAGACAGATGTCAAGGCACACGTTCAAAGCTTGAACTTCCGGTCATTCCTATGAAGGAGGTCTAGCTGCTTTTGGATGGCCACCCGCACTAGCGTGCTCTGATCCTCAACGCCGTTTTCAATGTAAATTCACGGTCAGTAACTTTGAATAGCCTTACCAGGGATAAAGGGAGGGCTCACAAACTAGCACCCCAGAAACACAACTGCGATTGGAGCTGTGCCACCCGGTTCGTTTAGGCCTGTCCCAATTGGGGAGTCATCATCCACCGTCCGGCTCTTTCATTTTGCTCTCCAAGAGCATCTGTCTGGTGTTTCCTGTTCCATAATTCCGGCTCGGTGATGCCCTAGGCTTGTTTGGACTTCGTCAACTTTCGGCGCGCCAGAGACTTATGAAGCGCGCTTGATATACCACTGGACGCAGCCCCCTTTGTGAACTGTGCCTCTTGTTATTCGGGAATAATATTTGGAAGAAACGAGCAGAGCCAAAGAGTGAAATTGCTGGCATTAGGGCCTTTTTGGTGTCTATGGTAAGCATGTATCTTCTAAGCTACCCGCAATTCGTGATAGAAACTAGTGGCGGCACAATAGTGAACAAAACGGTAGTGGTTGCCCTTAAGGGATTCACAGAGCTTTACCGAGCAGCCTCCCCAGGATCGTAGAGATAAAAAGTACTTTATTGGGGACGAGTAGATCGGATCTTAATGTAATCGGTAGCGAGGGAAACTCATCATTCACCCGAACTCCCGGGGAAAGGAATGAAGATGCGGTAAAAATGCTACTAATGGTGAACATGATTAAATAGATCATGGTGGGTTTTGCTCAACTAGGGCATGCTCAATCACCGCGATCATGTTGGGTATGAAGGCTTCTCGGATGCCCACCGGATATCTGCTTCTTGCCAGGGGTCCTGACACAACCCTGACCCTAACATGCAGAAAAGTGTTTCTGCGGGATTTTCTTACACGGGCAATCCTGGCACTATTATATATGGCACACCATTACTACGACCGTATCCCTATACTAGCTTCACACGAGTTTGGAATGGCCCTGCATATCACGGAAACTATCCCCGCTAAGGATACTCCACAACTAAGTAAATACCATCTGACGATCCTAACTCTGGGGAGCTGTCAACTCTTGAATTACTTTTTCCTCGGCCCTATATATTCTTAGCAAGACTCTCGGCCAAATCCTTAGTCATAGTCTCCCCTGCATATTTCGTCGTGCTCTCAACTATACTGTCGGGCATGTTCAATTCTTTTCCGTCGTGAATCGGAGGAACCCGGAGGTGATATGGATAATGGCGGTTTGTGAAGATAGAATATGGTGAAGGAATTGATGTACCCTGTGGGTACAAGTGCATTAAAGAGGGAGAAATTTTGTTGTGAAGGGTAAAAGGGAGCTGTCTTCCCCTACTAGGCCCTGTTTGGTGCGCAAGAAAAATGGCATTTTTAGACCTTTGTGGCATTTTTGTTGTGAATAAAATGTTGCAACATTGAACCTTTTGATTATAGTGCAAATTAACGGTCTCCTGCAAGACTTTCCCCTTCGTTACAGTGGCCAAAGTGGCAACTATGATACTATGATACCTTGATATGGATCTTTTCATACCATTGGTTAAAGTGGTTTGACCTTTAGCAAAAACCAAGTTTTTAGGGGGGGGGGGTGGCATTGTTTATATGGGAGTGCGCCTAACAGGGTCTTGTAGTAGTTGTTCTTTTATCACTGTCAGTCTTTCTCTCCTTCTCCTTCTCTCTTTCTCTCTCCACTCGGTCACCTCTGCTCTACCAGTTGTTCGCTCGCTCTCGTGCCCCAATACCTTTTTAGTCCCTAGCCTGTTTTCCTGCTATGATAGATACTTGACCACATCTTTTCTACCGCAGTCTTTTGTTACCATACCGTCAGCTCAAGTGTCTGAACTGCTGCCCGTAAACCTCGTTGTTAAAAAGGTCATAGGGGTCCCTCGGTCACGCCTTGGCGGGGCGGAGCCCTTATGATCTAATCGATTTGCTCGGTCGGGAGTCTTGCTCGATTATGTGAGATCATGAATGATCACTCGATGTCTTTCCACCGTCGTGTGACCTGATTAGATTCTATTGGCATAAATGAAAAACAATGATGCTTGACTAAAATCGACGGTGATGAGCCACACTTGGCTATCCTCGAGTCGCGGTTACGATCTATTACTCTACCGGGGCCTAACTTGACCAGTTTTGTCGATAGTTTAGTCATGAGGTCCACTCGATCGCGCCATAATCGAGTAGAACACACATGATCTCCTCAATCCTGCCCGTGTCCATTACTGGATGCTACTGGCACGGGAGGTGTTGATCCCGTTATGACGAGAGTAGATAGTTGAACAGCCCTCTTATAGCTACCACATATAGGGTAGGATAGCGTAGTGGAGATGCTCTGTGAACCGACGGGCATCAAGCCCGGCGGGAGTCATAAATGTGACCAGAAACCACTCCAGTTGGCTGCTGAGTATGGGCCTGCGGGGGTTTAGTATTCCCGTGAAGCGAGTGGATATCCAGTGTTCCCAACGGGCCAGGCCGGCCAGGCTTCGGTAAAGCCGGGCCCGGCCTGTCCAAATTCTCTCGGATCTAGCCTGGCCCGAGCCTGCAGGCCTGGTTAAGCCTGAGCCTGGCCTGGCCTGGCCCGCCTATAGGCCATATAGGCTTTTTCCCGGCTGCCTGATAGGCCGGCCTGGCCTATATAGCCTAGGCCGGCCTATACGGCTTCGGCCGACCCACTCATAGTGAGCGGCTGCTCTGTGTCAACAGCAAAATTCACGGTAAATGTTTCTCAATTACGGAATATGATTAAAAATAAAGTAACGGTTTCGTTTATTAGCAAAGAAAACACAAAAAAATACTAGAGGTAGTGAATTAATTAGTTGAATTAATTGTAGAAAAAGAGTTGCTGTTGGTGGATGAACTGTATGGACAGTGACTATTTCGAAGGCATCAATAAGAGAGGTTGACTGTAAATAGTTTACAAAATAGGGGGGAATGATGGTATGATAGGGTTGTGCTCGTGACCCTGTAGGTAAATTTCTAAGGCTTTGTTATGTTGGTTGAGTATCACTCGTTTTGTGATTAATTAAGAAGTATCATAATAGCCGAAGGTAAAGAACGAAAAAAATCACAGGCGATAAACTCGGAAGAGGGGGGGTGGGGGGTTGAATACCCTTAACGCAATCTGTTCTCAACGCTAATCTCCGGGCCTATAGGCTTTCGTAGGCCAATCGAATTCGGCCTATATGGGCCTAGGCTGTCTTCCAGAGCGGCCGGCCTACCATCGGCCTGGCCCGTTGGGAACACTGTGGATATCAAATAACACGATTGACAAATATGGCTGGACACTACTGTTATGGGATGCCTCGAATGGAGAGGGAGTAGTTGTGAAGAGGCTCCTGGAGGGAGCAGATATCGAACCCGGAATGAGGGGTACGAATAGGCTAGCACCGCTGTTGGAGACGGCCTGGGATGTGCATTAATATTGTGGCTAGGCCCCACAACGCCCGAATGCTCGCAGGCTCACAAGCAGGTGCACTCTAAGGAGTGCCCGACAGCTCAACATAACTTTGTCTCTCAATGTGATCCTGTGGCCTGCCATAGCAACTTTCTGGTGAATATGCTATAGTAAATTTGTGGCTCAACGTAGCAGAAAGCTCTTGGTTTATTCCTGGCAGCTCTTGGAAACAGCAGGGTTTATAGTTTCTGGTTATGGTATTATTATGTATAATACTGGCAATTGTCGGGATCTGGGGTTACCCCCATTTTCTTATTCCTCTATCATGGTATTATAGCCTAAGATGCTGCTGCGCAGGTTACCCTCGTCATCTGCATATTTGGTGATAGCATATAGCTAAACTTCAAGTAATGAATACCACATGCGCACTTGAGGGTCCAATTTAATGGCCATCAAGACTTTCTGTATCACCTGCCATAGCACCAGTAACAGCATCGTGCTTGGCCTCCACGGTAAGAGAAACAACCCAAAAAGGGATGGGAAATCTGACTATTTCCCTCAATCGATGGGCCACAGCTCCCGGGATTTACGTTAATCACTTAACTCCTTTCACTTAGCAGCTAGTAAATGATCATGGCTGGTTAACAATGAGCCCCACTAAAAAACACTAGCAAAGAAGAAAAAAATCCTGATTCCGGTCGCACCTACTCAAGTACAATCCTGATACTCCAAATCAAAAGTGTTCACTAATATAAGCCTATGACCAACCTTCTTAAAAAAATAAGTTACCGCTTGGCCAAAAATAATGGCTTACTGGTTTACAACTCTGAACCTGCAGCCATAGCTCTACAGCCAAACCATTGAACCCGCTGAATGAACTTGAAAAGGGGCTTCTGTGTGAAAGGAATGACATATTGATAATACACCTAGCCCAATTACAATCCCACCGAATGGGCCACTGCATATTATGATGTCCCGTATATGCATCAGCAAAGCGGAAAGGCTTTGAAAACTGGTGAATGATCATCTTAAACAGATGGTAGAGGTGATAGCCTACATACTTGCAAAGTCGCGCATTGTTCAATACTCTGGTTCTGGTCCTATTGCCCTTTAGAGTGTGTTGGTAGATTTGATGACTTGCCTTGTACGGTCATTTACCAGGCGGCACATGAGTGTGAGAGATCTTTTCCTGGACTTTTCCCCTTCCCAATCAGGTGCTTTTCCCCTTTCAAGTTTGTAGCACTGTTATTTTCATTTCCATCCCCCCCCCCTTTACTTTAATCCAGCACTATTGCCTTGACATAGCCAACTATCCAAGTGTGCTAGTAAGTTAGCCTGCAGCCGAAGAAAAATCCTAATCCTAAAATTACATCATGGATTATCACTCAAGCTTAAAACAGGCCCCCAAATTTGCAAAAGTTCGTACCACAACAAAGTAAAAAAACTCTCACTTTTTGAAAAGCCCAGAAAACTATTTTCTCCCTAGTATACCCCATGAGCCTTTCCAAAACTCGGGCCACCCCCTCCTAGCAACTGAATTCCCAGATACAAGTCTAATTCATCAAGATAGCATCAATATCCATAGACACTTTATTCTCGGTGGCCATATTATTGTGGAATTTCTTCCCATTGTTATCTTGTCTCTTCTTTTAGGGGTTGTTTGAGGCGATGTAGTTTGGGTTTCAAACCATGGTTACGAGCCGGACTATGGATTGTATTCACCCTACTGTTTGGCAGACATGAACTTTCCAGCCATGGTTCAAAAGAATTTCAAACTATGGTTGGCAGTCTTGGCACTTTTATGTTCTCTTAATTTTTTGCCTCTGTGGCTTCTATTTGTATTTTCACATTAAAATCTTGGACTATTTGGCGTGACTGATTTTAAAACCATGGCTGGTAACTTTGCAAGGTTCGTATTAGAGATGAACTTAGTTGAATTTACCTCAACAAAGGTCCCATAACCATGGGTTGTAACTTATGGAATTTTCAAATCACATCCTGCCAAACAGCCGCCTAGTTGTTCAACTTTTGTTTCCCAAATTGATTTTGGGGTTTTCATCATGATGTTTTGCGTGTTTACTGTTCGGTGAGAATCTGGTCGGTATTATATTCTGGTATTGTGAGCATCCATATGGTTTCGGGCACTAACTCAGTTGAGTGTCACAGAGCCCAGAGGCTAGACTTATTGATAGGGTGTTGAGAATAATAATGCAGCAAGAAGGATCGCTGAGTTAGGATTGCTATAGTACATATTATTGCTGCGGAAATGGCTAAGGTAAGCATGAGTTCTCGCTACCATATCATTCTCAGTACCCAATCAAAAAGGCTACAAGCCACAGGAAAAACCTGGTCACTTTTCGTCATTTAACTCGACCCGGTTGGGTTGTCTCGCGGTAATAGGCTGCTAATTTCTTGGCTAGAGTACTGGGTGAAGCTGACATTCCACAGACTGACACCCTCCTGTTGTGACGGAATATGAGGCTCTTCTCGAAGCTTTGTACCCTTAAGCTTTCTTCCAGCTTGTCAGCCCCACGAACGGAGCTGTCTTGTGGGTAAACCCGATTAGTGAGAAGGTGGCTATAACGCTACCGTTTTTAATCTGTTGGGAACATTTCGGAGAGCCAGAAATCCCGTCTGGTTCGAGCCGTTTAGGAAACGAGGATAGTACAAATACTTCTGACAGAGCACAAGGCATATCGATTTTTTTTGGCAACTGGTTAACTTAGAGGAAAGTCACTTGTTGAGGTTCTTTTCTCAATTAATGGGGGCCGCCTTTTAAGTATCTTTGAGTAGAATAAATTTGAACTTATGCAAGAGCTCCAGTGTCTTGTGAGAGTACGGTACTATTGAGCGTATAATGGCTAGGTGGTCACAAAGTCAGAAGATCCTTCAAGCAAGGATGTTGCAAGGGTTTGTCCGCCCGAAATGATTGGAAGATTGAATGCTTGTGAAACTTCAAAGCCTTACCCCACGTGGGGTCATAAGGCCTTAGGAATCCCCAAAAATTCTTCGGTACAACATTTCTAATTACACTACCCCTCTTGATCGAAAGCGTTCGAAGCAACATGGCACAAAAATCATCGCAAAGTCTATGCATCGCCGACAATGTCAACTCTTTCAATAACTTCATCAACGTCAACACAGTGCTATCCGATGAGGACAATCAGATCCGGGAGTGGCTATCGCCCCTAAAGCCTCAGCAGCGGCACCAAAGCGTGCGAACCGATCGGCTCGATAGTGTAGGGGATTGGTTTCTGGAAACCAGCGAGTTTCTGAAATGGAGTAACAAAGAGGATGGGTCCTTTGAGCGGGCATTATTTTGTTCTGGGGGTCCCGGTGTGGGAAAAACATATCTGTGGTGAGAACACCCTTCTTCCGAAAAAAGAAAAGAAGGCAGATGTCACTGACAAGGATAAAATATTAGTTCCCTGGTAATCGATAGTCTATGTGACCGGGCTGGGGAGAAGGATTTGGCTGTCGCTTGGCTATATTGTGATTTCCTTGCCCACCAAGAGCAGTCAGCAACGGCCATGCTAGGCGCTATCCTAAAGCAGCTGGTGAGCGTAGGAGAAATGCCGGAGAATATACGAGGGGCGTTCCAAAAACGATTTTCTGACAGAGGCCTACGATTACCCGATATAGTGCGAATGATAAAGGAGACTGTATCGCTACTGCCCCCGGTTTATATATGTATTGACGCATTGGACGAATCCACTCCGAAAAGTCGACAGGAGCTGCTTGAGTCACTGCGAGATATTGTTCGGGAGTCGCCAAGTACGCGGGTGTTATTTACCGGGAGGTCTCATGTGGGGGAAGAAGTGAAGAAATACTTCACTACGGTCATTACGGTACCTGTAAGTCCAACTGGAGGTGACATTAGGGTATATTTGGGTGCGAGGTTAGATAGGGACACGGAGCCCTATGCGATGAACGATGATCTGCGGAAGGATATAATGAGAATAATTCCGGAAATGATTTCCGAAGTGTGAGTAGCAATATCGGGTACCTCCACAACGCATACGAGGGCGACCCGCTGACAATGGTAGCTAGATTCCTCCTAGTTTCACTAAATATCGACGCAATTCTGGGGGAGGTGACGCTCAATAAGAGAAGGAAGAAGCTTGAAGAGATGACAAAAGGGAAGGGGCTGGGAGATGCGTACACGGCAACCCTCACCCGGATAAAGTCACAGAATGGAAGCAAATCGAGGCTCGGCATGGAAGCCCTCATGTGGATATCGCATTCCGAGCGGCCGTTGAAGGCTCTTGAGCTATGTCAGGCGCTAGGGGTAGAGATAGGAGATACAGACCAGAATGCTGGGGATATACCTGAAATCGAGGCAGTGCTACGTTGTTCGCTAGGGCTTGCTATTATTGAGGCGCGATCATCTACCGTTCGTCTTGTTCACTTCACTCTCCAAGAACATCTATTCTATGATTCCTCCCTGTTCCCTAGTCCCCACTCGATGATGGCGGAAATTTGTTTGACATTCCTCAACTTCCGGTGCATTAGAGACCTGTCAACCGCTCTTGATTCGCCACCAGTAGGGGCTCCCTTTGTTGGCTATGCCTCCTGTTATTGGGGAACACATGCGAAGAGGGAGCTCAGCGAAAGAGCGAAATTACTGGCATTGAAATTTCTTAACGGCTATGATAAGCACGTATCTTCTAAGCTACACTTAGTTCACGAGAGAGATTGGTGGTGGCACATTTCTCAAAAAGAAGGGGGTAATGCCCTTGAGGGATTCACGGGGCTTCACGGCGCTGCCTGCCTCGGAATTGTGGAGATAATGGGTGATTTATTGGAGATGAGGAAGTGGGATCTTAATGCAGTTGATGTCGGGGGGGATACGGCATTTGCTTGGGCTGCTAGGAAAGGGCATGAAGGTGTGGTGAGGATGTTACTGGCACGACAGGATGTTGATCCTGATACAACGAATGCGGATGGTAGAACACCCCTCTTCTGGGCCGCAGCATGTGGGCATGTGGGCGTGGTGGAGATGCTCTTGGAACGGGCAGATGTCGACCCTGATAGGAGGGATAAATATGGCCAAACACCACTTTTTAGAGCCGTTTGGGCTGGAAATGAGGAGGTGGTCGAGATCCTGCTGGAACAAGATGTCAACCCCAACAAAGCGAATAATACTGGCGAAACGCCTCTTTTCGGAGCCGCCTGTGAGGGACATGATGGAGTCATGAAGGTGCTGCTGGAGCGAAAGGATATCAGCCCTAATACTGCGGAAAGATACGGTCAAACACCGCTCTTTATCGCCGCCTGGGAGGGACATGAGGGAGTCGCGAAGATGCTGCTGGAACGAAGGGATGTCAGCCCTAATACTGCGGATAATAGTTGTCAAACGCCACTCCTCGTAGCCGCCTGGAACGGACATGAGGGAGTCGCGAAGATACTGCTGGAACGAAGGGATGTCAACCCTAATACTGCGGATGAACATGGCCAAACACCGCTCTTCGTAGCCGCCTGGAAGGGACATGGGGGAGTCGCGAAGATGCTGCTGGAACGAAGGGATGTTGACCCTAATACTGCGGGTGGAGATGGTCAAACACCGCTCTTCGTAGCCGCCTGGAAGGGACATGAGGGAGTCGCGAAGATACTGCTGGAACGAAGGGATGTCAACCCTAATACTGCGAATAAATATGGTCAAACACCGCTCTTCATCGCCGCCCGGGAGGGACATGAGGGAGTCACGAAGATACTGCTGGAACGAAGGGATGTCAACCCTAATACTGCGGATAAATATGGTCAAACACCGCTCTTCATCGCCACCCAGAAGGGACATGAGGGAGTTGTCAAGGTGCTGTCGGAGCGGCACGATGTCAACCCCAATACTGCGAACGAAGATAGTCTGGCACCGCTCTCCACGGCCGCTCAAGGACATGAGAGAGTCGTGGAGGCGCTGTTGGAGCGGAACGATGCCAACCCCAACACCGTGAACGGGGGTGGCCCAGCATCGCTCTCCGCAGCTACCCAGGAGGGACACGAGCGAGTGGCGAAGATGCTACTAAAACAAGGGGATGTCAGCCCTAATACTGCGGATAATTGTGGCCAGACGCCACTCTTCGTAGCCGCCCGGGGGGGGCATGCAGGAGCCGTGAAGATGCTGCTGGAAAGAGGGGATGCCAATCCTAATACTACGGATGAACATGACCAAACACTGCTCTTCATCGCCGCCTGGGAAGGACATGAGGGAGTGGTGAAGATGCTGCTGGAACGAAGGGATGTCAACCCTAATACTCCGGATAAATATGGTCAAACACCGCTCTTCGTAGCCGCCTGGAAAGGACATGGGGGAGTCGCGAAGATGCTGCTAAAGCGAAGGGATGTTAACCCTAATACTGCGGGTGGGGATGGTCAAACACCGCTCTTCGTAGCCGCCGGGAAAGGACATGAGGGAGTCGCGAAGATGCTGCTGGAGCGAAGGGATGTTGACCCTAATACTGCGGGTGGAGATGGTCAAACACCGCTCTTCGTAGCCGCCTGGAAGGGACATGAGGGAGTCGCGAAGATACTGCTGGAACGAAGGGATGTCAACCCTAATACTGCGGATGAACATGGCCAAACACCGCTCTTCATCGCCGCCCGGGAGGGACATGAGG
>Ga0307509_10000791_pt1 | contig 54235 bp, 51 predicted proteins | sample 10_EM_MG_FD_202245 | JGI IMG/M metagenome (GOLD analysis project Ga0307509, IMG submission 202245) | Populus trichocarpa ectomycorrhiza microbial communities from riparian zone in the Pacific Northwest, United States - 10_EM | ecosystem: Host-associated > Plants > Roots > Unclassified | place... | reverse complement strand
ACAAAACCCCTTCCTATCTCTCATCGCCACCCCCCCCCCCCCCACCCCACTATTCAACAACAGCAACAAGAAGAACAGTGGGCAAGACAAGAAGGGCCCTGCAGCACGTCAAGGCCCGACCATCTCCATAAACAAGATCTAAAGGAATGTGTGGAATAACCGCGAGATATGGATGTGGGATGAGGAGCGCCGAATTCTGGAGTGATTGTCTCCCTTGACACCTCGGGAGAGGTTACCCGGCAATGGGTGTGAGCCGAGTGGATGGACGATGAGAATAGAAGTACACGTGTGGACTAGGTACGGATAGGGGGCGCGACGACCATGCTTACTGATGATACCTTGCTTAACCTCAATCAGAAATCATTTTTCACAATACCTACTCACTGTTTTACCTGCCTAATATATTATACCTCCAAGACTCTCCCTCAAAAAAGAGAAATACGCCTATCCGATCCACCTCTAAACAAAGAACTGCCCCGAATTTTCAATAATCTCCATGCTCGCCTTCTCCCACTGATGAGTTCAAGCCCTTGGCCGCTAGCGAAACATTGTGTCCCGCCAGCACGAAAACACATTCGTGATATGATATGCTGACCGGGAGAGCTCGAGCTTGGCTGCTATGGAATCGGCTTTTCTTCTTTTATACGGGTAAAGATACATCCGCCATCCCCATATCAGCAATGCGAAAGATTAGGTAGGGGGAAAAAAAGTTGAAGAAAATCACATGGCACTTTGAGCGTATACATGGCTACTTAATCCCACCCTCTTGGGGTCTCTGAAAGGTGTTATCCGCGGAACTTTTGATCCTCGGGGAAGGAAAGAAGGTGAATCTATTATCACTTTTTGCTTTGGGCTTGGTTGTATCGATTTTTGTATTGATACGGACTAGCGTGTGGCGCCGTGGCGGCGGGTGATGTTCGGGTGATCCATGGCGCCGAGGGCTGAGAAAAAAAAGGCTTCGCTTCCTTGCGGAACGCGCTTGGCATGTTAATGTCACGTGAGAGCAGGGGGCAGCGGATTAGATAATAATTAGCTAAGTTCCGCTCCGTCCTCATCCTTGCCCGCGGTTAGATAAATTTGTAAGCCACCGTAACCAAAAATCTACAATGAGTTCAGCGGCGATGGATAATAGTCTACAGTGTACTAGTACATCTTCCCCCGCACACCCCTCATATCTACAAGAACCGCTCGGTCTCAATTACCGCTCAACCCTCTCCATTTTTGCATGAGCCCAAACCAACTGTTCCACCTCCTTAACCTCAAGTCCCAACCTCCTCATCTGCTTCCAGCAATACCAAATCGCCTCCACGCTCTTATTCTTCTGGTCCCAATCCTCCCCTCCTTCAAACCTAATCCCGTGAGCCTTCCGCCCGTGCTGCTCTTCCCACTGTTTCCGCCTGCGCTGCAACTCCTCCCACATGGCGTGGCGGTCGAGTGCCTGCATCTCGCGTAGCGCCTGGTGCAGCACTGTTCTAATGGACACCAAGTTCCCTAAGCCCTCTTTCTCACCGTGGTGCGAGCGATCACTCCAGAAGCGCTGGCAGATTTGCATGCCGACGTATGAGCCGCGGCGGTGTGCGGTGCCTCGGAGGAGGATGTTGAAGACGTTGGTATCCATGCCTTGGGTTGTGGTCGCGTCGACGCCGAGGTTGCTGAGCGCCCATTTTGTCCGGTAGGGGTCGCAAGTGCGAACTGTATGGTCTAGGACGGCGATCCAGGCATCGCGTGAGATGCCGACTCCCGGATTTACTCCTGGGATAGCCCTCGTTGGCGTGTAAGGGGGTGGTTGCGTTCCAGAGGGGTCTTCGAAGGAAACTTTATCGGGGTTTCCCGGGGGGGGTGGGGACGGATCCGGAGCGGTCCCGGTGGCAATTTCGACGAGGTGGTAGGCTGCGTTCATGTCCCTGCGAAGCTCGTTTTGTACCAGCAGGCCAACGTCCACGGCGTCGGGTTGTACGCCGTGATTCGTCATGAAAGTTAGTACTCCGTGAGCTAGTTCGATTCTTCCGAAGCGTAGGTAGGCATTTAGTAATGAGGAGAACATAGCGTGTGTCCCGCCGGTTTCCTTGACCGCCGTTGCGACCAATTCCAGTAACGGATACTTATCTACCGTAACCGCAAGCATCATGATCGCAGGAGCTATGTATGGACTTGCGTACATCGACTTCGGAATCACGGTCCGGCCGCTACGGCCAGGCTTTAATAAATCCAACGCATCCTGCAACTTCCGTCCCCGCACGAGCGCCCTGAGGTACGCCCCCAAGATCCATTCCGGGTGCGAAGCAGTTTTAGACCTTCCCACTATATCAGCCCAGATCGTCATTGCGCCAACAAGGTTGTCCCGCTTGATGGCCTGGTGAAGCGCCGTGTAAGCGACCTCGCGTGATTTGAGTTGATTCCCTAGAGCATCCTCGATCTCAGAGATGCGCTTTGTTAAGCTTGCGTTCTCCGCGAATATGATGTCGGGGTATCGTAGGACACGGGCGATCGCGCTGCGGCGGATAAGCTCAGGAGGGATGATTCGCGTGATAGATAATGCGCAGTTGGCGATTCTCTCGACACCTCTACCTTCGGCATCCGAGTCTAGCAACGCATTAACGACTCCTGATATAACCCAGTCCGGGAGTGTGAACGGGAGAGTCATTATATCGGGCTTGTTGAGCGAATAGCCCTCTAACCCCCACTTCTCCACCACACCAATTTTCTTGTCCACATGCGACCCACGGATCCACGTGGGGCCGTAATCTTTAGAAGAGACCTCAACGTAATTGACAAAGTTCCACCTCTGTTTGCGCCTGTGTAGTAGCCTATCCAAGAGATATGTGCCCACGAGACCAAACCCACCCTCGCAGGCTAAGGCCATGACAAGCTCTAACCAGGTTTCCCGCTCGGTGTAGGGCACTCTCCCGTTTGTCACCTGGGGTCTTTCTATTATGTCTCTAGTTCCAGAACCCCAGGTCATCAAGCGTTCTCGGGCTCGCGGAACTTCCATTCCCCGGTGTTCCCCGTATATCCCTTTCTCCTCCGCTTCTTGTGCTATGATCGCCTCCTGAGCCCGCCATACAGCATCGGACATGGAGGCCATTATCCTCGATCGCAGGAAATGGAGGCGGGGGTACTGGGTGGCAGAGTAAACAGCCATAGGCACCAATCCAGCGGTGTGTATGTAAGCCAGTATCTGTCTGGCGGTGGGTAGAAGGTCTGTATACTCGTTTGGGATTTCTCGCGCAGGTTCCGTCTTTGCGGTCGCATCTCGAGCCAGCAACTCCTTCATCCTCTTCTGTGCCTCATCCTCCGAAATCTCACCCTTCTGAGCCTTCTTCTGCAGCGTGATCATTTCCATACGCTCTCGAGTTTCCCCCTCCTCGCCCGCCCGGGCAATCATCGTGCCGACCGAGCCGAGAACGATACTCAACCCCCTCCTCCGCCGCTCCACATCCCGTTTAATCTCTCTATTAAGAGCCCAAATACCCGTCTTCCCCGCAATCCCCGCAATATCCCTCCCTTCCCCTTTCCTCATCCGGGGCTTCAACTTCCCGCCACCAAGGGCGGTATATACAACTCCCAGAAGTGGATCAGTTCCATTATCAAGATCGTTATACCCCCTCCCCATCGGCTCCAGCAAGGTCCGGACAATCCATACGGCATCCCTCCACCTTCCACGTAACACCAGTTCTGTTATCACATCAACCTTATCCGCCCGTGCCGCTTCAAGAAGGACCAGCAGCCCGTGAACGTTGACGTGCTCAACTTTCCATGGCAGGAAGGGCCCTTCCTTTAACTGCTTTAGCCATAAGGCGGGTTTATCGGGGATGCATTTGACACCAAAGTAGTCTCTGTATTTTGGATGTGAGAGGGTATCTCCGTACGGTGGGGGTGGTGGAAGTGGCGAGTGATCGAACTTGAGGCTGTTAGGTTTGTGGGGGAATTTATAGTAATTTAGCGGAGGGGCGGAGTATTTGAACGATTCACCAGGGTGCGCTTCATTCTCCTTCGCCTTCTCCCTCTCCCCTTGTTTTTCATTTCCATTCGCATTCGCGTTCGCATTCTCGGTATCTGTTGTTGGGGGCCCGTTGACAGTGGAGTAACCTCTAGTGATAGAAGATCGAGAGTGTTTCTATTTTTTCAATACTCGTCATTCGCCATTCGTAAGCTCAATCGGTGTTTCCCCAGGAGTGATGAATCGAGGATGGGAGAAGCATACCCTCTTCGGAGCAGTGAACTGCCATTGAAGCCTGGTTGTACACCTAACAGTGAACGAGGGGTATAAAAACGGACATAGCACCTGCACTCGATGTTTAGGGACCGATTGAGTGAATTGTGAGAGCATGTCATTGAGGATGAATTTTAGGAGTTGGCGATGAACTGCTTCTTTTCCGGAGAAGGAATACAAAGCGTTGATTCAGTTGTCTTATAATTTGCCACGATGTTAGCGCTGCCAGCTGTTTTTTGTTTTTTTCCCTCTCTTCTTTTTCTTTGCCCTTCCTGCTTGGAGGCTCTGCCGAGGGGTAGGATTATGTGGGCCCCTGTTCGATCACCTTGGTGGGGTGGATGGTGATTATGTAATATATTGCCAAGACATCAATCAAGTTTGGATAATATTATCATGCTTGAGTACCATATCGGTACATACTATGCTGGTCTAGTACCTTCCCGCCCATATCGGTTTAGGTTACAGATTAAGTTGGTTGTTCGCACTTTTCAGGTTGCACCCTGCGCCAATGCTATGATACTTTGCATGATACTTTATGATGCCGTATATACCAGTACCCTCTCTACTCCTTCCACGTGATTAGCTAAATTCCTTTATTCATTTATTTATTATTTATTTACTAACGGGGGGCTTGGAAAGGGAGATTTCCAACTCAAATCATCATCCTTCGCCTTTGTTATGATTCTTCTTCTTCCGTGTCCCGATACTGTTGCCTCGTCTTGGCCGCGCCCTCTTATTTTAGCGTGACGGACACCCTCATATCATAAGGCAAGACGTCATTCGCCCACCCGAGACGCGTTATCTCCTTCACAAACCCTCCTCCGTCTTGCCCTTCCTCCCATCCATCAACCTTTCTTCTGCCGCCCATCCTCCTTTTTTCCCTCTATCCTTCCCTCCCCCCTCCCTCCACCTCACCATCTTAACGCAACACCACCACCGAAGGGAAACCGGGTCAACCAAACAATGGTCTACCGAGTCGAAGTCGCCCCTAACGCCCGCGCAGGCTGTAAAGCCACTACCTGTGGTAAAGCTAAAATCCAGAAAGGCGAACTCCGTCTGGGTACTTGGGTCAAAGGGCCCAGTTTCGCGTCTTGGTCCTGGCGCCACTGGGGCTGCTTTACTCCTAAACAGATTATTAACCTGCGCAAGGAATTGTTGCCGGAGGGCGAAGAGGATGAGGAAGGGAAAGAAGTGGACATGAACCTTTTCGATGGATGGGAGGAGTTGCCGGATGAGCAGAAGGATAAGGTTAAGATTACAGTGGAAGTCGGACATGTTGATGATGAGGACTGGAAGGGTGATGTTAGCATGAATCGCAAAGATGCAAAGAAGACCAAAGCGCGTGAGGCACCTGCGAAGGCTACAGGGAAGAGTACACCCGCTGCAAAGAAGGGGAAGAAGAAGGATGATGACGATGAAGAAGAGGAAGTGGTTGAGTGCGTCGGCCCCGCAACTACTCACAATACCGCAAGGTACTAACGCCCCCATAGAACCGACGAGGAACCTGCCCCAAAAAAGTCAATCAAAAAGACACCTACCGCTTCGACCACCGCGCCCAAGAAGCGCACTCCCGCCAAAAAATCAACTCCAACTCCGACCCCTTCTCCCTCCGCATCCCCTGAATCCGTCAAACCCCAGAAGCCCGCTGTTTCCAGAAGGGCCGCCAAACCCATCCCTGTTACAGAGCCCATCCGCCCCCGCTCCTCCCGCGCAACCGCCGCGACCCCAAAGAAATACACCGAAGTCAACGAATCCGCCGATGAGGACTCTCCCCCCAGCGCTCGTAAGTCCCGCACTCTTGGCAGAAACGCGAAATCGGCAAAGGACGGGAAAAAGAATGCTGGGAAGGGGAGAGGCAAGAGGGCTGGCGGTAATAGCGATACCGAAGGCGAAGACGTAGGTATGGCATTGCATGCCGATGGTGGCGTTGAGGAAGATGCCATTGACCCACCAGCTCCAAAAATGCAATCGAAAGGTAGGGATGGTGGGAGAAAACGTGGGGCTGCGACTGCTGTTGGTGATGTCCAGGACGAAATCGACGAGGAGGAAGAGTACGCCCCCTTGGTTACCATAACTAGAGCTGGGAAAGCTAATTTTGATACTGGAATAGGCAGCCCAAGAAGAAGCGCACCAAGGCAAAGCCCACCCCCACTAAAAAGGAGCAATCGGTCAAGACCAAGAAGGCCACTACCACTCTCGCTTCCGACAGGAAGACCAAGGCTAAAGCCAAAGGTTCTGCAAAGGAAACCTTTGAAGCAAAGGATAGGAGCGAACTTAGAAGAAGCGCCTTTGGTGGAGAGTAGACGATGTTCATTCCTCCTCCTTGCGTGGGAGGGGAAGTTTTGATGGGCCTGTGCAAGGCGTAGTGTTGAATCGCCGGGATGGATTACGATATACCTTTCTTTGTCTCCCTCTCTTTTCTAAGCTGTGCTTGTTTGTCCCAGTCATCCGCTTTACTTTTCCTTATTTTCTTGCCTACCATTTTTATGTCGCTGGATTTTCGTCTTTATTTTCGAAAAATCACTGTAGTTTATACACGCGGGCACAGGTTCGATATGCTATAGCTGGTTCGTTAGTTTGCACTTAGTTAACTAAGCTCATAAAAGTTTTCATCATCTATGCTGCAATGGTACGGGATAGCTTGTGTGATCACGGGGGGAGAAAGAAATGTCCCTTCTGAGCTTTCCACTACAATCCTAACCATTGTTACCCAACACAGGTAAGAATCACAAAGTTTGATAGCATGAGTGGCATTCGCAGGGGGCGTGAGAACCAATGTTTTCATTAACTGCACTCCACCATCCCACGACGAAACTGGGGCGAGTGGCGAACCGGTGCCAATTACAAGTAGTTTTTTTGTAATCCTAACCTCGACGATTTACTCCTTTGCCCACCAAACGATAAGTGCCGGTAATGGCGCACCCCATATACGGCAACTATGGTTCTCCCCCATACAAACGCGTTTTGTGGCTTTTTTTTGTACTCGTAAGGTCGACAAAAGTCAGGCGCACCCCCAGAATAGGAGATAAACCCAGACTTTTCGTGGGACCGCGCCTGACTTACCCTTGTACAAGTACCGACATCCAGAATACCGGTACTAACTACTCGCAGAGTGCCGACATTCCTGTGAGACTCCTCTTTTTCTTTACTTTTTTTCTTCCACTCTTTTCTTCATTCTTTTTCCCCTTCTCTTCCCCCTCTCCCCTTCCCTTTCTCTTCCGTCCGTCCTTCTTTTTCCCCTCCTCCCAACGGCCGCCAGTATGTCCGTGTAGATGTCTGCATTTGCTCGTAATTTCCTGACGGGTGTAAAAACCACTCCTACCGTATTTCGCATGGGCAAAATTCTGGGGCTCCGGGCAATTTTCGCCCAGATGTAATACCGGTAGCGGTCGTTTTTACAAACGTTGGGATTTTAGGAGTAGTGAGCTCTACCAGTAATAATTCTTTAAAGTACCGTGCTGCGTGGGAAAAGGCTGTATGTGGCGAAAACCCGCACGTGTAATCATTTCTTCCTCTCACTTCTTTTTGCTCTAGCGTAAGAAAGGGAGTTCCTGTATGTGTGATGAAAGCCTGCTAAGAACGCCCATGCCTATGGGCTGGCGGAAATATTGGTTTCGGCTCCTTCAAATTCTACCAATTTTTCAACTAACAGCACCACATGCTACCTATTATTTTACTTATTACTTTTATTTAAAGCATTCACAAAGCCGACTCGACTCCAGGCAGGTGGTTCTTGCTGTCATAGCTCTTAAGGTGAACCCGGTGGACATGGGGTGTCAGCACTTGAATGGAGAAAAAGGTGTTTTGGCTGAGTAATTTGAAACATATTTCCTGAAGTAGTAGATTACCTACCATATTAGGAGTAGTGCGCTCGGTCGGAGGCGGAAATCTTACAATGCTTCCTACTGCCATTTATTCGCTTGTGCTTTTAATGAGGACGCTCCGGGCTGATTCGAAGTTGCGCTTGATGTGCTGGGCCCCTGCGATGTAGGGATCGCCCTTAGGCCGTTGGCCCTCTCGGGGGGGAAGAACCCCACAAAGAAAAAAGAGGGAAGGCGAACGGCGAATGACGAGCTGCTCCGGAGCTCCTCTCCCTCTCTCCTCTCGTACTTCTAGAATATATTTCCCAGGCATGGAGCCACGCAGGGATCGGGAACCAAGGGAATGCCACGATAACTCAGCCGTTCAAACCACTAAGCCGAGTTTGCATCTCGCGCCTGTGACCGAAACTAGAGCTGCAGAGGCAATACCGGTATACTGAACGCGAGAAAGCTGTTATCTATAGGCGATCAGCCAATAACATGGCCGGAAGGCAGCTTAACAAGCCAAGCCAAACACAGTCTTAGCGTTCACGATAGCTAGGTTCACCAGTCAGGTGCGAGTGTATCTTGCCATGCCGTCTACGGGGATAATGCGCCCTGGTGGGGTGTAGACCCCAGGAGGGGAAAACCTATTCTATGATAGCTACGAATTACAGGGATAAAAAAGTGGTATGCTGCATAACTACGCTGAAGAAGTGGTACAAGTACCAGCCGATCTCGATCTGGGGTTCTCCCTACAGTATTGAATACCAGCGATGCTTTTTTTATCCCAGCAAAAAAGCATGATGCTTCGCCCATGGCCAATAAAATAGTACTTCAACTTCTAAGCAAGAAAACACAATCACAAAAAATCATAAAAAATCGAAATATTTCATTAAAATACAACAGAAATACCACTAAATTTTAGAATTTTCTCCGACACCAAAGGATAGACCGCTGGTCTTCTATTCGACATTTTTGCACCAAGACGTTTGTATGATAGAAGAATGACTCTACTGTGCCGCTATCAAGGCCTGTTTTGAGTCGAGTGATATCTACGATACGAGTACCGGTTTCGGCGATGTCATAGGGGAGCATGGTGGTGGGTTAATGATCTAATAGCGGGTTGCTGTGAACCTCGCCTGTGTCGCTTAAAAATCACCCTTTTAAGGTATGAATGCTGCCAAGCTGTGTTGAGACGATGCTCATTACCTTGTTTGGCATAATAGGCAATTTTTGGGTGAAAAATTTGCACTTTCATTGGGATAAAAAAACGTTGCTGGCAATAGGGGTGGTTTGAGATCCGCTGTTATCCATAGACGGGTGAGACATACAGATTTCCCACCCTTCCGTAGGGAGGGCCTTGAAGAACGAGAACTGGGACCTACAGGTATGTCTACCGGTACCATAGAATGTCATGAAAGCCAGAGTGGCGCTAGTGACGATTTTCTTGAACCTGCCCAATCGCCGCTCTCTATATGTTTAAGCCGTGGCCACTTGGCGTTCTTCATGCCCTCCTGTTGGTTCGGTCACCTTAGCTCCACCTTAGCTCGCTTTAGCGCCATTCCGACCGCGACTGACCCAACACTCCCTGGGGTGCGCACCAGCAACCCCATTCTCACGATATCCCACAAAAAGATGTCCGCATAGAATATCACCTACATATCACATATGATATGAGTGATAATGTGTGATTGTCCCCCCTGCCAGCTCCCCCTCAACACTGACTACTAAAGATGCACATCCCCAAGTCCTAATAGGCTCCATACTCATGATCTATATAAGTGAGCATTATCCCTCTTCCCCCAGGCTCTTCTGCCCCCAGGCCAGCGCCAGCATACCCTTTCGCTTTAGCAAATTGCTTTCCAGGACGTCTCCTCTCTTCCGGCATTCGCTTTCTTGTTAATCATCTTCTATTCTACTTGCCAACGGCACAACTAGAACCGGCGCGTTTAGTCACAAGCGAAAGACCCCAATTCTCTAGCCATGTCCAGTAGCTCCCATGAGGGCGTGCCCGAACCCAATCCACCTTCCACCTCCGCAGGTAAAGTAATTATCATACAAGCACCCCCCCGGTCCCTCAAAATTTCCACCCGCTCCAGCTCCTAGCACTTCAGTCCATCTTCTTTCTCCTGCATCTCTAGCTGCCTGATGGTTTGCCGGGGCTTTACATGGGGATGGGCGGTGGGGGAGGTGTTTGGTTAAACCTTCCCAAAATGGCGCACATGTGACTCCTAGCCGCACTTGGGCCAATCCCCCTCTCACAGCCCCAATCCCTAGGAAGTACTGAAAGTAAGCAAAACTGACTATGTCGGTATATAATCCAAGTACCAGAGGACCACAGGGCCGAAGAGGAGAAGAGGTCTAGGACTGCCGAATTTGAGTTGCGTGCCCGGAGCATGGGAATAGCCGACGAGCGGCTTATTGCTCAGAAGATCGCTATTTGGGAAGGGATGTGGCATGCGCAACAGAACAAGGACCGTATCAAAGTTAGCATTCTTTATTCCTTTCTTTTCGGGGGTTGTAGTGGGGTCGTTTCTGGTTGGAATGGGAGGGTTTAATGGCAACCTTAGTACCTTGCCGGGGTTCTTTTGGATGCCGTGACCAGCACCGATTAGTAATCTCTTCTCTGAAGCTCGGTAGGCCTCCAGGCGTTCCATATCGTTAACTCTGCTAAGTGGTCCTAGATATTAGACCTCCCTCCCTCCTCCCCGCACCCCACACCATGGAACACTTTGCGCCCCCCCGTATCGAGCGGTGCCCTCATTCTGGTTGGGTGGTGGTGGTTGGAAATCATCGGAGACTTTGTCTTCTTGGTCTGGATTGCGCGTGGCCGCTTTAACATGGTTTTGTTTCTATTGTCATCCGGATTATCTCAATTTAATTTCCTATTTCATAAGTTAGCGTTAGCCCAATGTGGAGACATGGGTATTGATTATCCGGGTGTTATCTTATGAACTGTGATATTCTCTAAAAACTCCTGGGGAACTAGAGAGGCATGTGAAAATAGACATCCTGTCTTAGTCATATCTAAGGCTTTCGCTACGGGGCCCATCCGCGTCGAACAGTGATCGTGATAACATAGCCGGTCCCCTAGGCGAACCGGTAGTTAGTCCCAGAGACACCGCTTTACCTAAAAATGGATCTTTCTTTCTTTCTTTTTTCCTACCAACTCTGCAAATGGCTACCCCGATCCAAAGCGCAATTGCAAAAAAAAAGTTGAAATTCCCCTCGCTCCTCTGATCCCGAAGCCGCAATACCCGCCTTTGACAGGTTGCCATACTACTCGTAGAATTCTGGGGTATCTTCCGGTCAGGTGAGACAGTGGGAAAATTGTCTATGAATTAGCGTCGATTCTGGTTACTAATATGGCAATAGACATCAAAGGCAGGTTGCCATCTGGTGGGTGGAGAACAGGGGTGCTGCGGGGTGCTGCGGGGTGCGGGAGCAAATTAGCCAAAGTAGGGTAACAAAGAATCCCCTTCTACTCGCGTAATCCTTATTCGCTATGCCCTCAACTACAAACCAAACTACTCGTAGCGATAGGAGAAAAAGATAAAAAGAGTCAACGAACAACCCATGCCTGTGCAGGGGGCAGAGGTTTGTGCCGGGCGCAGGTACTCGGGTACCAGGGTTAGTCCGCGAACACCAGGATTTATTCTGAGCATGAGTTAAAGTGGCAAATATCCAATAGAAACCGTGAATAGATAGTTCAACCAATAGTAAAGCAGAAAGCGTTCGAGGAATTCTTCTGGTTTTCAACACACACCCCTTAGTGCGTGCGCTATTCCCAATATCGTCGTTAGCTTTGTCAGCCCTGTGTTCGCGGACTAGCCCTGGTACCCGAGTACACATCCGCCGCACTTTCCTTCTTTAGTGATGCTACCGCTATCGCCCCAAACACAATACATCTATGATAATAATATTCCATATTTCCAATGGTCTTGCGGGGTAGGTTTGTCAAAACTAAGTACCCTTCGTCGGCTAACCTAAGCATTCTAGTAATCCCAAAAATACTTGAATAAAATGTGTAAACTCCTATGTCCGGAGTCGCTTATTAAGCAACGAGTTCTTGATGTGAGTCCTCTGGTTGCATTAAAGCTGGACACTCCGATCATTGCCATGGATACCGGTACTACATGCAGGCCCGAACAACCCAACCTCCAACAAGCTTACCGCAAATTTCAACTATTCTTATTGGTATTCCTCTGGCAAAGATTTCCGGAAGCGGTTATTCAACTTCAGACTTTTTCATTTGAGAGCGCACGCTGGTGCTTAACCTTTAAGTGACTGTCATCACTGGGGCAAACCGTTGGTGCCATATGACTGCTGGGGCATTCATCCCCGCTTTGTAGAACATCATAACGTGGTGGGGGAGGCGGAGCGGATGGATATAAAATTCTTGCCAAATTCCTACTCTAAGGATTATCTATGATATCACAGAACACAGCAAGGATATACTAAACTAGGGGCCTAGGGCCTCTATTCGTGTTTGGACCGTAAGCAGGTTGTTGTGATGTTGGTACTCGGGTGTCAGGGTTAGTCCGCGAACGCCAGGATTTATTATGAGCATGAGCCAAAGTGGCAAATATCCAATAGAAACCGTGAATAGATGCTTCAGCCAATAGTAAAGCAGAAAGCGTTCGAGGAATTCTTCTGGTTTTCAACACACACCCCTTAGTGCGTGCGCTATTCCCAATACCGGATCATGTTAGCTTTGTCAGCCCCGTGTTCGCGGACTACCCCTGGTATCCGAGTAAATCTAGTGCATACTATGACAAATCCGGAAGACCAAGATTGGGTAATTTAAATACAGTAACACCTCGCTATCCCGGATGACCAAAATCTAAAGAATCTGTCCCGGACAACGATTGATCCTGGACAACAGGTCGAGTTTGGCTGTGAAATCTTCCTGAATTCATAGCATTTAATACCGGGCAGCTAGGCATCCGTATTATGGAGATCAGGGACAGCGAGAGTTGACTGTATGTTACAAGAAAGTTCAAACTCATCAAATGTTATGATGCTCCACCGAAAAACTTGACTATTATATTTACCGACAGCACTCGTATTATCGCACTCTCCATCCAGCCGTTGCCAGCCTGCGCAGCCGAAGACTTGACGGTACATGCCCCCTTCCGATAGAACCAGATGTCCCCAGCGTTAGAGTTTACCTCCTCCGGACCGGCACCAAGAAAATCCCGTTCCTTGCCCTTTTCACCAGCCATAAATTGGACGACGATCCCCATTCTCTTCCCCTCACTAGTGAATGGAAAGACCTCCAATACCTTGAAGCAGATGACAGAGGCGTCGCGGTGTTGGATACAACCTCTGTATATGTCTTGGGGGGCCCGGTTAGCAATGGAGTGGGGGAGGGGAGGAGGGAGCAGATACTGACTATTCTTGGTTCAAGCAACCTTACACCAGCATACTGCTCAAACATTTGAGGACTAGGTCAGTTATGATTCTATTATCGCTTGGGATCTCTCCTTCTAGAAACCACCACCACCGACGCGGATGCCGACGCCCCTAGCAGTGGCGGCAGGGCCCCCAATGGATTTCACCAACTTCCGCGGCTTATACTTTGGCATCTTGTTGTGCTATTGCCTCACATTCGTGCCGACAAGGCTGAAAATACGTTCCAGCGGTGGGATTATATTTTTGCAGATGTAGTATTCTGAGTCTAGGCTTAGCTCTGGCGATTCTAGGAGATCGTTGACTTCGATTGTTGCGTCTGCTAGATTCCGACCTAGGGAGCTAGCTATCGCTATGTAGCTTTTTGGATAATAATATATGTTAATTTTAGGTATAGGGGGGAAGGGAGGGGAGAGGGAGGGGGGGAGCTTACTGGATATCTTCAGAATATTAGGGAGCGTTTTCGGGATCCTTTTCTATTCGCTTTGCGGCGAGTTGGGTGCCAGGGGGGAGGGATGCTTCCTCGCTGTTTACAATCATCAGATTTCGAAGCTTCAAATAATTGATTCATGAGGGTGAACATACGGATAAGCACCTAACAGCCTTCGTGAAGCAGAAATGTTGAATGGTCACCTTTCCCCTTATGAGCTTCGTCCACTCCCTCTGGCTTGACATATGACAAGTCCTTGGTTCTGAACAGGATCTTGAGCGCAGCCTCTTCAAATATCTGCTTGGCGGGCGTCCTATCCCTCTTGACTGTTTCAATCCCCTTCGTATCAAAGTCGTGCTCCGCCTACTGGCGATACTCGTATGGGCTACGGGTTTGCCTCCGTCACCCTCGCTGCGATTTCTTCCCTGATGCGGAAGGCTTCGTCCTTTGTGCGGCCTTCCAGGTGGATGAAGAGACTGTCCGGTCGCTGTAGACTGCATCCGCCTTCCACCTTAGGTCTTCTTGGATCAGGCAGGCTGCTTTTTCTACGATTTCACGGCCTGTCTGGACGATGCTGTCGGCAATCTCAGTGCATGCATGCGCCTGGTGTGGGATCCCGAGGTGTGCCCGTACGCCACATTTGCGATGAGTTTTGGAGCGAGCTGACGGCTATTTAGCAGCCTTTGGAGGATTTTGTGGTTCTTTTCATGGTTCATGCCATCCTTCATCATAATGCGGGTGTCGAGGATTTCCGTCAACATTTTTGCCAGTAGGAATTTGAGGACGGTTTGATTGATGTACATTACATCGCTTGGGGAGGCTGGTGCATTGTCGGATGTTAACCTTCAGCTATAGAGGGGAGGGCGGGGAAGGCTTACTATTGATACCTTTCTCGCAAAGTTCTAGGAGTCGGGGAGGGCGATGAAGTCTTGTAAAGCCCATCTTATCCTCGCTGCACCAGGGGGTTATTCTGCCCAAGAATGTAGTGTAGCAGTAGTTGTGTGCAATCATCACGGATGGGTATAGGGATTGAAATTCCGGAACGACTACTGGGCTGGTGTAGAACCTCGAGAAAGGCTCCATAACCTGAGGCAGGCATTCAAGTGCATTCTGTTGTCCAACCTAGCTACTATTCAGTATACTTGGTAACTTTGGATGCCTAGGCATAATTACCTGTGCCCTACTTGAGGAAACCAGTATGAAGGACTCTGGTTTCGCTATTCGGAACATCATAGATTCAACCTTAAACTGAGAACCGCGTCCATCGACAGAGGCGAAGTCAATACCGAGAAGGCGCGCTCCCTCGCTCACTAATCGCAAGTCAGCTGCCTTCCACGACCCAATGAACCCCATCCCAAAACTCACCTCATCCGCGTAATAAGCTCCTGCCGATCTAAAATCTCCAAGTCTGGTTGCACCTTCCTCGCCATATGATCGATGACCTTTCCAAACCGTAACGGTGGCCTACAACCCAGTCAAGAATTTAAACGAATAGTGCGGAATCCTGCAGTTTTGTTAGCTATCAGGGAGAGATGTGACAACAGCTTCACTGGATATCACTAACCTCTGATGCAATAAGTGAAACACGACATCTTCCACGGAGTAACCCAGCAAGTTAAGCTCTGCAGTCACTGCTGGCTATATGTTTACCATGTGTCTTCCGGTAATCTTGATAGAGGAGTCGGTATTAAGACCCCAGACATTGGACTCATTGCCGGATCTGCTGTGGGTTTCCATCTTAAAGTGGGAGAGGTCGTCACAGAGGTCCATCTCTAGTTTGTATTAGAAGAACCTCTCCCATTCCGAGGGAACGATGTTGGAGCTTACTGAAGAGCTATTTGGCACGCTTGATAACATAGCCCCAGGGGCTGGAGCTAACCTCCCACCCCGTGAGGATATCCGGATCGAGGGCCTATATAGTATTGATTAGTGTGTTTATCATGTCAAGCTCCGAATCCTTGGTTTGGACGTCTGCCCTGCACTGAAAGGTGGAATCTCAGGCAAGGGTTGGGATAGTTATGGTATTCGTCCACCGGGGCTATAATACCAATATGAGTTCTAAGCACGTCAGTAGTTGCACAAGTATGGGGTATGACATCCTAAGGCTAGATGATGATAGGAACATTTCCTGAGCCTCACCACCCTCATCCTCTTGCATTTCCTTCAAAGACCAGAATATGCACTCAATCTGGTCCCGCTCCGCGTTCAGAACAAAGTCTCCGATGGTGTTTACTACACAAGCATTAGACTGATATGTCTTTGCATTCCGAGAAAACTTGAAGCCATATTTATTCTTCTGCGAAGGCCCCTGAATCTACAATTGACAAAAATGAAAGCTCCCCAGCATTGCTCTCCAACAAAATAAGCAAATTGCACAAACCTGAGACGCTAAATGTGAGCCTTATGTGGTTGGAAAACCCTGCTTGAAACACCTCCGTTCTGAGGAATTTTAGCCCAACTCCTCATATATGGGTTGAACAGATATATCTTGCCATGGGACTTCCATCCAATGTGAAGGCCGTAGAACGGTACCCCTTTGACGAGAGATACACGAGCAACAAAGTGGGGAGGCCTCTCTTGTGGCCAGATAGAGCGGCTAGCGGGTAACTCCATAGCTCGATCTATACCCTGTCGAAAACGTGTGAAGAAATTATGGACTAGGATAGAAAGGTCAGTTCTGACAAGCTCCTCGGCAACTAGAGGAAATTCTTACTGTCTTCTGGCATCAAAAACTTTCCCAGGATATTCAATCTAGGGATATAGGAAGGTCGCATGGATGTGCGCACATACTTTCTGACCGGTCTCGGTGACTCAGAAGACTCAGAAAATCGGAAGCTTTGGTGGGAGCTCATCGTCAGGAATATGGGGGAATGTGGGGTCAAGAAAGGTAGGATAGGCTTGATATGAATCGATATTATTCAAACGTGCGATACACGGAAAGCCATCCTGAGATAGCAAAAGGCCATCGACAAATAGCCAAGTTGTTGACTGTGGTAGGTGGTGTGATGGAGTATGATACCGGTAGAGCTGAGGATCTACCATCCTAGGGTATGTGAAATGTTGAACAAAGAGTCAGGAGCGTCTGGAGTTCTGCGAGAGGTGTTTTGCTAGCTTTTGAGTGTGGAGAGGTCCGCGCTTGTTATGGTATTGGTTTTCGTGAGGGCGGAGGCTTAGTCCCTTGGCTTGAGGGGCATCGTGAAGGAGGGGGCAGGGGGGGAATAGGGGTAGGAGGTGGTCTGAGGAATCCATTATTTTGAGATTTTTTCCTCTGCTCCTTCCTGATCTCTGGAAATTTGGGATTTGGGGATTGTGGAAAGTTTGGCGGTTTTTAACACCCTGGGTGTGGATACTTGCTCCAGGTTGCCGTTCTGCAATCTCTCTTGTAGGTAAACACTGGTACCGCTACTACAAACAAAGGTATAGCCCATACCACTGCACTGCGGCATCACTCCTAGCACTGTATGCAGCAATAAAGACAGTATTACTCTATCTCCCCCTCCTAAATGTCATCGAGGTATGATAACAGGGAGGGAAGTTAAGGCGGAGGAGGACTTTGTGTATATTCAGGAATGACCGAAAACGCTGGCACAGGCCCGGAATGGAAAACAGGATGTAAAAAATAAATACATCCACAGTTCTACCCCAACTGCATGGACACTCCACTTTTTCTTTACTATCCTAGTCGTCTTCTCTTACTTTGCGCCCAGGTTTCCCTCTCCTCCCACACCCCAGCTGCCCTAAGAAGCTTCTCTGCCCTTGTATATGATCTCACCTTCTCGGTTTGTGGCAGTGAAGTTCTGACGAATTCTTCAAGCTCCTTTAAACTAAACATGACCTTGTTTTTAGGGTTATGACCCTTTGGAACATTGTCTCCTAAGAGATCCACCAATTCTACCCCAAATTCAGATATTTCTTCTTCCTCTGAGTCCCCTTCCGGCGGTGGTAGTAGGGTGGCCACAAACGACTCCTTAATCTCTTTCCCATCCTCGCAAGCTTTGTAAACATGCACTGTGGCTCCAAGAGTGCCAACCAAGGGCTCCTTCAACTTCCCCCTGCTGTTCAAGTCCAGTAATCTTGCGACTAGGGCGTGGTATCCGGTGGTTTCATCGATACTCTCCACGACCATCTGTTCCTCACTTAAGGCGACCGGTTCCTCAGCATCTTTCTCACCACCACCCCCCTGCTCGTTATCCTCTACCCCCATCACTGGCTTCCCTTCTTCCACCTCCAGTATATCTTTCTCTACTTCCGGCCCATTGTTTCCCACCTCCGGTGAACTCCCGCCATAGCTTTCCGTAAACGAAACTAAAATCACAGCCCTTGTCTGTCCATTGGTATGTAACAGCCATAACCGTGCATCATCCAGCAAGGCTTTAAACTTTTCACTCCATCCAGCTTCGCATACGACTGTTGGAAAATCTGCTCCAGGTAGCATAGCATAGGCATCGGGAATCTTCACTGATTTCCCACAAAAATCTCCGCTGAAACCCCCGAAACCTAGATACTATTAGATGTATAATCATAAGAAGAGTGATTAGATAACATACTGTATCCAGAACTAACCCTCACTAAAGCTCTTGACTCCTTTGCCCCAAACCGCTCAACCAGGGATCCCTGAAGGCTCTGGTTGAAAAACTGGCCTGGTGCCTCATGGGTGGGAAGAGTGGAACATTTAATGATAAACGTTTCATTGAGGAAGTTGTATTCCTGCCGGATGTTCTTGTTTTCCATTACTCCGAGATGATCCCTCTCCCATTTGCTCACTTCCTCTGAGGAAATTCCGTTGAAGGTTATCTGACCCTCAAATGATTGAAGCCTAACGATTTCTTCTGGGCTTAGGGCACTCAAAGGATGTAGTTGCTTCACCAAACACCTGTGATACCCTGAGGACTGGGTCAGTTGGGAGAGTTTATTATCGTCCATAGGGTCTTTTGCTTGGTAATGGATTGAAGTAGGAGGAGATTTTGTGATAGATAGTTTTGGACTCGGACGTGAAGGTTTCGTTTCGGGGGCGGGTCGCTTCCCAAGCAATTTCGGTGGAACACTGCGGCTGATTGCAGAAGCATGACGTGTTCTGTATATCGACCTAGGTAATGTCATAATCACCACCTAATATACTCATTCTGTATTCTTACAGACTCGGGAGTGAAAATGGAATCAGAATGACTTGTGAGAAAAGAAAAGCGTAAATAATAATAGAGCAAAGTTGGTAGTGATGGAGAAATTGTGGGGTGAGACGATAGACAAGAAAAAGGAGAAATTGTAGGGAGAGACGAGGGAAGGGGGAGTGAGGAGAGTGGGGTGGAAGACTATTACATATAGAAAGACACGTATCTGGCCACGATAGAACTCGTATTACACTACGACTAAACTCGCGGCGGGGGCTATGTCGGTTCGGGGGTTATGTCGGGAAGGCAGATACGCAGGGGAAGTATACTTCAGTACTCGGTACAGACTCTAATACCCAGAGTGACGCCAAATGTTAATTCTTGTTCCTACACCCACTGTGTATGTCTCTTCCCGACATTACACACCACCGACATTGCCCCCGCCGCGAGTTTACCAGCTATGACGATATCAATATCGTATCTTATCTGACAACCGTTTTGGGGAAAGTCTGTCCTCGTTGAAAGATACTGAGTGACCGGCCACGATTCTTAAATATGGTTAGAAAATCACCTGACTTGTGGAACCAAATCAGTGTTAATATACTCGAGTACACCCGCATTTGTAAAGTTCTCATACCCTTCCTTGTACTTTAAGAGCAATGCCTATTCACAACAACCGGCCGGCTGGAGCTTTTTGAAAACCCTCTTTTGGATATGCCTCTAGGGACATTGTAAACTCTTATCACAATTTTTTCTACTAAATAATACTGTCATGACTTCGATTGTGCAGGCTAACGACTAACTGGATGAGGAGTGCAGTAATATGGTTCGGGAGGAACTAGGAACCTTATTTATTTGAAGGAGGAAGCTGTCCATCTAGCGCGACCAGGAATTCTCCGGAGAACGCGAATCCGGGTCGTTGCCGCTCGTTAATTGGGACAAGGAGATGGGCAAGGTGGTGACGGACAAGTCGTGACGGAGATGTTGTGACGAAGAATCTTTGAGCATGACTTGGAGCTTTTGGGGGTGGTGGGTGTCGGGGGTAAGCTGTAGAAGGATGTTGAGCCAAGTTGGGAGCTTCTCTGGAATGCGGGGATCATGATTGGATGCTGGCTGGTGATAAAGTCGCAAAGTTGGTGTCAAAGGGACAATATGGTATACCATTGATTGCCAAGTGTATGCCTACTACTCCATTGTTTTTGCCTCCGGGCAATACTAACTCGGGTGCTGTTACCTAGTAAAACCAAGAGACCACCCCTACGATGCCTTAGAATTCCTCTGTAATAAAGCAAGCTCCTGTCCCCTCATCGACGGTCAATCTCTCATGTTCTTCCTAGACACATCACAAATCCGATTTCATATTTTTCGCCGTACAACTCCCGGGAGTAATTGCCTACCATTGCACCCCCACCCCGGGGGTCCGATATAGCCCAGCTCATTCGCGCCTTCATTAGGGAACGCATATGCTTCATCTGCGACGGTGAGAATGACGTCTCCATGGTCCGGTCTGCTTGTTGGTTATGGCAATACTATACTATGGTGCAGGTATTCTGCCCGGTGTTGGATGCTGATGTAGACGAGCCTCAGGCGAATCTTTATCCTTATCCTGATCATTATAAGGAACTTACTGAAGGGTATTCACTGAGTTATCTGGCGTTTTTTGTTTGGGTGCTTTTGTTAGCATTCACCAAACCCTGTCTCCCCCTCCGATAAATATGCCTGGCTGCCTGAGCGCTGGTGAAAGCACAGAGGGGAGGGGAGATAATCCAAACCTTTCCCAAATACTTGTGGGCCTCTACCGTTTCAATCGCATCATATCTGTGAGTTTAGCAGTGCTGATATTAAATGGGCATATAATGGCGGCCCTAGAAATCACAACTTGGAAGTTCCTACCTGCTCCCCTGCCCTCCCTTTCCCATTCCCCTTTCCCTTCTAGCTAACACTGAGAACAGGCACATGTGAATCATATTCCCAGAATTAGGCACAGCCTTGTTCTTTGCCTCAATCTCCTTGCTGGGTGAGTACTTTGGTCTCGGGTACATCATTTCATGAGCCTTCTTGTTGCGCGTCGTGGTTATCGGCAAGATCACCCTTGTGCCGCTCCTGTTCATGGGAATAGTTAGGAGGAGGTTGGGACCGCCGGCTATGATAATGCTTAGGAAGTTTGATTGTGAGTTGTAGTTGCATTGGTTGGGCGTTCTGTCTTGGTTTGTTTTGAGTTGTAGTGAGGATGGGGGATGTAATTCACCCAGTGGCCTGATGAGGTATTAGTGTTGTTTTTTTTGTGTTTTTTTTGTTAGCTTTCTTCCCTTTCTTCCCTTTCTTTCTATTTTATTTTGTGTTAGTTTTTTCTACTATAATTAGGGTCAGCAGACGGTGAGGGTTATGAATACGTTTTATACTATAGAATTTAGAATGAAGGGAATATTAGTTTATTAAATATCACCCTATAGTATTACAGTTGTTCGGTGCACTGGCCCATGGTAATTATGAATGTTAGCGAGAGTTTGTAATACCAAGTACCTCTAGCACTCCTTGAGACGGAAGAGCAAGGGACCCCCTGCACATTATATCGCTGCCATCTCAGTATTATGTTAATATGGGATTGTGTCGTTTGCCCGGAGCAGGACTGGGTTGTTTATGTCTAGTTGTGATTTTCCCGCCTGAATGCTCTATAATATGTTAATATTATATCACATAATATGTAACCACTAACCTGGGACCGCTTATTAACCGTGCATGTTACTGAAGCTTAGATAGGCACTACTTGAGTACCACAGTGCTTTTCGTCCCACCAATATCTCATGACAACAATCCGGGATTCTGCATGTTTTCTTATTCGGTGTCCGGATCGCCGGCCCCCGTCTGTATGCAAGTTTTATGGAACACCAAAGAGAACCTTATAAAGTTAAATGAATCAATAAGCCGAAACAGAAAAAAAGGGATTAAAGAAAAAAAAGGGGGGGGATAAAGCTTATAGATCTTCTCGGTAAGGTAAACTGGTCTTGTGATGTGGTATCATAGCTTTTACTTCTACCACAGGAACTGCTCCTCCAAGGCAGGTACCCGGACACAGGAATTAGAAAAAAAATACGGTGATTCATCCGTGCGTATCTGCGCGCGCAAAAAAATTATACCCTCAATGTCCTAGCACTTCTTGCCCGGGACGACTGTGATTGGAATTGTGCATCATACGGATCACCCGTCCCACCACTCATTTTTCTCTTCCTTCAAGGGCTGAGCAGACTTTGGGACCCCTTTCCACAGCACAAACCACTTTCTATAATACAAGATTTAGTCAGACCCCTATTACCTGCATAAGCCGTGTAGACTTGACCCACTTCTCATACCCACTGTCAAGAAGCTTCTTCTCTACCCACGACAAAACATCCACACCAGGGAGCACACGAAGTCCGAGGGCAGCCAGATCCGCATTGCGAACCTGAGCAAGCATAGTACCCCGGGCGTTATATAGTGTCCCCATAGCGCCTGTGTACCCAATTGTGTTTCCAAGATTTTCGTCCACCAGTAAGTGTAGGCAATATATTCCATACGAAAGCTATAATGAGTTCTGTAGTGGGAATAGAAGTAGTGATTTCTAGTGGGGTTTCTTCAGGGCTAGGAGCGGGCAGGCTTAAATGTATGGTGGGGGTGGGCCTGAGGTGTAGAGAGATGAATGGCAAGCAGAATCAGGTGATTGGAACACTGAGAGTGCTTGAAGTATGATAAGGGGTCTAAGTTGAGCTTATTGAGGAGGAATGAGCGAGTGGGGGATTTGGGCGGTCATCGGTGAGCGGTCGGACGTGTGATGTTTTGTGGGCTAGAAGAAATTTGATGCTTGTGGTTTATAGGTACTGTAGATTTAATTAAAGTCAGTTTCCATGGCTACCTTTCTAGGTTATAGAAACCTACAGGGCTATTTATTCCTTTAGATATTCTTGCTAGCAATTTCTTAACTGCACTCATCCCATGGCAAAACGGTTGGAAGTGCTCGGACAAGTTATAGTATCATAGCTCTATGGTAGACCAAATAATTCGAGTGATCAAACATGTCTCTTGATGCCTAGCAGCGTGTAGATAGGCTCCCGGGGTTCGCGCCAAGGGAATCCGGCCACCGATAGCTGTTGGCTACAGAAAAGGATCATTGAAACCCTAGGGGACCCAATGGAGTTGTATCACCTAAATACATAAACCTACTATGAATTACTCGGGGTGAGTTTGTTCTGCGTTTTAATATATGGAATGCGGTGTTGGATTGATTCCTTGACCCCTCGTCCAGAATTCGTTTTCCTTCCTTTTAGCAGCTTGCAGGGATTCAGTTACCATCAGTAGTCTCTCTGGAATTGCTTATTCAGCAGTAGTGACTATCTTCATCTATTAGCATCACTTGCAGCATTGGTCTACTGGATTATCCTCCCTCGTGATTTTTTTTTCCGGTTTCATTTTCTCTAGCTAAGGGGTGAGTCCATCAGCTTCTCCCGGCAGAGGCATTCGAATTATATCATGAAATTTGAACAATCGGGATGAGCATCCGTGGCCGACTCGCCTCGGTGCCCCCCATACGATACTACTGTCCCACAATTCTCCAAGTTGAGCACATCGGGTGTGACCGAAAGCGCAGGGTCAACTTTGGGTTTTTTTGGGTTTATGAAGTGCTACATCCTGTCCTAACTATACGATAATATCATATATATTCTGTAGGAAGTAGGCTTCCCCTCGGCTGCATCAGCTGACCTTCCTTCCTCCTCCCTCGCTTTCTTTTTTGTGCTGTACACTTGTACAACTTGCTATCAAAACCCAGCAGACGAGATTTCGGAACACTTGGAACTGCGGCTCGATCCTACTCTATATTTAGAAGAAATTGAGGCGTTATCCGTGAACGCGGTCGGGATGCCAGTACCGTAGAACCCAGCACCCTCAAGCCGAAAAAGATATTTTCGAGCGCAAAATTTCGAGTTGATCTGTCAGTTTTGTATGTGGAAAGGGCGATATACACACCAAAGTATTTCAACCAGAGCGCGGGTTTCCGTATTAGCTGGAATAAATGATAACCTATGAGTTTTAACTCCAATCTCCTGCCCAAACGGCTTCCGACTCTTGAGCTCAACTACTCTAATCGCAACTACTACGAGCCCAGTTGTTTACACTGGGCTCGCGAAGCTCCCGAAACCGGAGCGCATCCAGTGCACCCTTAACCAATACTTGCAAACACACACGGGGGGCTCGGAGACAGGCGGTGCTTGTGAATAGGCAAGAATAGAAAAGCTAGAAAATTTTTAAGACAATGGGATTGGGGTGATCTTTAGCAAAATCCTCAGTTTCTAATAAAACCCAGACAGTTGTGGATTAGGAAGGAAATGGATTGGCTTAAAGCTGCCCGCAGTGCGCATACTCCACAGCCATGATAACACGATCGCGAGCAGTTGTTTGAGCTCGGCATCTTCCGCCCCTTTAGCGATTACGTTAAATTTTTTACCGATACCTTGCAGCAACTCAGACACGCAGCACGCCACATTCCGTGGCTACAACCGTGCCGGGTGCCGTATTAAGTCGTTCGGGCAGGCCATGTTCGCTCTGTAGGCGCTTCTCCGAAAATATTATCACTTTGATGTGCATATTCCGGAGTGCCTCACTTTTATACCGTCAAGCCTTCGGCGCTTTGTAGAGAGGTCCTCCTTGATGCTCTCGCTTCAGGATTTATAGATCGAACCATTTACTAACTATATTTATAGTAGTTTTCTCCACCGGATTTAGCGCTGGTATTGTAAGAGAACCTATATGCATCCTCATATATGGCCAGAGCTGACCCCTGACTGCACCAAGCAGGAACAAAAAGCCACATTTTCCAATGTGAGGTGCGGGCATGAGGAACCCGAACATTTGAGCCCGAAATTAGAATGGGCGCATAGATGCGCACAGATCATTTGCCATAAACAAATTTATTATTCCTGTGTTCCGGTCCTTTATATCATACCGTCATGCCGACATCTTGCGGGAATCTAGGTCCAAAGGCTTGCAGGTGGCTGTTCAACAGCACCCCAATTAGTTAAGCACTATGATTGGTATATGGATCAGGACTGAACCTCCTAGGGTCACGATCTCCCCCCAAATAAAACTTGGAGGTTCATAGGCTTGGGTCCGGGTCGAACACCTATCTGGGGACACCAGTCTCTGTAGCGGATTCCAGAGGCTAGCACTTCCAGGCTAGCTACAAATATCATCAAAGGTTTCTTGATCCTCAAAACAAAGCAATGGTCTGCCTCGTTATCTTATGACGAGATGGCGATAATGGAGATTGGTTTGCTATCTCTTTTTTCCGGTGTCTACGAGAGGTGTGTCCATTTTCTCGCTATGCTTATTTTGAGAAGTTGTGTGGCTGGCCGCGCACCGAAGGGATTGTCAGTAGGACCGGAGGGCAACAGACAATGACGGGATGGTCCTCCTTTGTTAGCGCCCCGGGCCCTTATGACATAACTTAGGCTTGTACTATACTCGAGTGCTTTATTTACAGTATACAAGGGTGAGCCCGAGCCCTGTATCCGGGTGCCTGAACCAATCCACGGATTTAACAGGAAAAAAAAGAGCTTTCCTGGGGAAAGTCCAGCGGATGGGTCCCCAGATATCACGTAACAGAGCCCCAATCGCACACGAGCACGAGCGTGGGGGAGGACATAAATTGCCCCTGGATAAGGTCTGGGTAGCGGTGGTGGCTCAATCGTGCACTTCCGCGGGATCGAGTGAAATATCTTGCGAGTGATACGGCATGACCTCCCTGTCCCGTCTGCACGCTCTGGACTTTGATTCGGGCCACACAACGGCGATATGCCCCATTCCGGGGATGAGAAAAATAAATACGTCGGAGCAAAGAATGGTGCTCAGCTTTTGTACCGGATTATCCGAGATAGGGGTGCGGGAAGTGCGCTTTGATCCAATCGCCCCCCCCCCTACGGTAGCCGAACCAAGAGCTCACTGGGGGCAAAGCCCGGGATGGACCGAGGAATATTGGCTTCGGATTGATAGGCCGAACTCTTGACGTCAAAAGCTCCTGCAATTCATGGGAATCTGGGGGTGTCTTAGGATCGCATGGGAAATGTCAGCTGTTGGGTTTGGGTTGATCGCCTGTCGCAATACTCCATCACCATACGCACCCAATCCCAGCATATCATGTTCGGGGTTGAATTTGTCGACTCTCCATTTTCTCTAGGCCACTGCGTTAGAATTCTGGTTCTATCAACTTTTCTTGCGCTCTCCAGAGACGGCGCGAATCGGTGCTGGCAGCGCACGGCGCTCGTAATATGATACTCGATCTCGAGTTTTGTGCCTTTCTCTGACAGTCTCAACAGCGCTGCACCCGCGACGAAACGGGACGGGACGGGTGACGAACAGTGGTGCCTTGTAACATAGCGGGGTAGACAGCAAATATGAGGGGTACCGGTAGAGCAACAACCCTACCGAATCTGATGTCTGCCACTAGGCTTTCGTGGACCTTTCGCCGTCCCCTTCGCTCGCGACTGTGTTGCTTGCATCTGGCATAGAGTGTCTGAAAACGAGACCAGGTCTCTTTCGCTGGTTGGGCGAATTTATAATAGTAACCGTATTTTCAGATACTTATTACCAGCTCCCGTCCAGCCAGGTGCCCTGGAACAAGGGGTATCTTGTCTGGGCGCTCAGGCGCCTACAGGTATTTTACCATATTCCTTGAATCCCTGTTTTCGGGTACCGGTACTCGTTGTGCTTCTTGTCTGGAACGGGGGAAAGTGCCGGTACGTACCGTGCCTCCCACAAAAGTCAGATTCGCCCCTAGGCGGGCTTTCCCAATTGCCCCTCACGATTGGCTAAAAACGTGATCCCATTACCCTTTGGTTGGCTCGGCTGCCCTTGGTTCCCGCCCACCTCTACTCGAGTACTCGAGTAGCCAAAAAAGATGCAGGTACGGTACGATATGATACCATTCAGTTTCGTCCCGGGTGCATCTTTTTTCCATTTCAAGATGGAACTCCGTGAAATCGAGGGAATGGTCGCATATCATACCGGCATGAGATCACATGGGCTAACCGACCGACTTACTTGTACTCGTCCCATCTTTGGAAGCAAGTCTTCCGGTCGGAAAAGTCCTAGGGGGTTTCGGCTGGATCCACTCTGTTGGTTTGCGATGCGAAGGAGCGAGTGGAGGGAGGAAAAGAAATATAGAATTCCAGTTTTGGGTTCACCTACCGTATCCCGCATTCTGTCCGAGCCGTGGAACGTTCCGCATGTCCTGTACTCGAGTAAATGTCGGTGATTGTCCTCGTAGGAGTCGGTAGACTCCTACCGTAGTACCCCCCACATGCAGGCATTTCATGCATGTCGCTTCTACATGTACAAGGGACAGGCATAAAAATGTGGTACGGTGCATAAGTAATGTCTCAGAAGCAGTGGTACACTTGAGAAGGGAAACTTTAAGAATATCCATGTTTCTTTCCATGCTATGCAACTGATAAAGAAAATTATGTATGAGTGATGCATATGACCTCTACTCTAACACATTTACTATCAAATCAAACCCAAAGAGGTGTCTGCTGAGGGGGCACCTGAACATCTAAACTAGGACCATGTTTAATGCTGGCCTTATGATAAGTGGGCTTTAAAGCCCAAGGGCCTATTGAAGAAATCAATATTCTTTTCAGATCTATGTGTAGAGGCTACTCTGCTTTGTCATCCTTACCCATTTATTTTCTTGCACACAGGAGTGTTGGTTCAAAATACTTACCCTTGGAGTTGGTAACTGTATGGTAAAGGATGGGGTTTAAGATGTACTTTACCCTCTCAACATATTTTCTGTCTAAGTGTGGTTTGGTTGCAGCGTACCAGAATTTTTTCCAAAATCAACCCACCCCACCCCTGCAGCGTACCACTTTTTTATGCCTGTCCCTTGTACCTAGCCGGACAGCAGGTCTGAGTTGATGATGCTGTCTTAGATTTTCCATCAGTATCTTTTGAGAGTGTGCCTAGCACTAGGGTGCTAAAAGTAACCTATCACATCGCACTACCAATTAAGCATAAAATACTATCGTTGCTTGATTATACGGCGCTGTACTCGAAGAGGAGCAATGCACTGTTGCCTACTACTGCCGCCCAGCTATTAGATACCCGTGGCCCAGGAAAATAGGGCCGCCGTAGAGGCTCGTATCCACAATAAACATCAAACTGAAAGCTGGGGGGGGGGCCATGAGTCCAACTTCTATCGCTGTACCCTGTCTTAGCTTGGCAGTCCCACATGCCAATGTTCATGTCGCGTGTGGTTTGTTACAAAATGCCCACCCTCCCCCCTCACTGCAAGGCAGGGTATCTGTTGCATTAATATAGTAGCGTTATCGTCTAGAATAGAAGGAGGAAAGGAAAAGGAGAAAGGAGGGGCGAAAGTGGATGTTTCGTGCCCGGGAACATTGGTGAAATAAGAAGATAGGAGCTATTATACAAGATTGCTAGAGGGTTTGAGTCGGTGAAGCAGTAGTACTGTAGTAGACTTTGCGCAGGTACCCGAGCAGGTAAGGAGAGAGCTAGGTTACAAAGGGGCAAAGAAAGAAAATTAAAGGGAGAAAAGTCAACCGTAGCCAAAACTAGCTAACCGGCCAACCCGTCCAATCCAAGCCAGACAGGATCCCCTCAAGCACCAGGCGCCAATTAACGAATCCTCGACGGGGGTTCATGAAATTGAGGTATTACAAGGAAAATAAAAACAAAAAATAGCAATGCAACTTTCAGAGTTCTTCTGCGTATCAACTCCACAAGATGGAAACGGAATACCCGAAAAATCTACTCCATGTACTTGGATAACTCAAATCATAGCTGCTGCCTCTTCTTCCTGAATACTCGCTCCCACCAGTCAGCGAACGCTAATGCCGGGCCGGTCTTGTAACGCTATCGAAACCGTCAGCTATCAATTTGCATTCCTCTTCTAGAAATAAGCCCAAGATAGAAATCAAATACCTTATAGGTAACAACCCGACTCCCATCAATCAACTCATCCGGCTCAGAATCGATATGGTACCCCAATGCGGGCAATACCCCCGCAAAGCCAGCCCAGTACAGCACGCCGAAGGCGAGGACTGAGGTCCCGACGGTGGGGGCGACGTAGGAGGGTATTTTTTTGGTTTTGTCGGGCCACCAGATCAAGACGATAATGAAGACATTGAGGGTTACATAGAGGGCTACTAATGCGTATAGCTTCTTAATGCCCACGATGCTGGGTCGCCATTCTTGGAATTTTTCGTGCAAGGGGAGGGTGATCAGACCGAAGGATACAAAGACTATTGCCAGAAGGGGAGGGGTTAGTTTTGGGGGGAATTTGTATTATACATCTAGGGTTATGAGAACTAAAGCGGATGGGGAGGTAGTGTAACGTACTTCCGATCCAGGTGTGTCCGTAGGTGAACAAGACACTAACTAGGTTGTAGGCTTCATCTTTCTTTGTGTAATTGGGCGCTTTAGAGTTATGTTAGCGATGGTGATGCTTTAGTAATACACAACCCTCAAGCAGGAGCATGGAAACTTACTTGCTACAATGACGATTACGGTAAATATCCAGTGCAGGATGAGAGCGCCAACGGGGGTCCCGTATGGACTAACACTTGCCCAGAACTCTGAGAATGGTAGAATTCGCTGCTTCGCGATTTCTTGCTTGACTCGAGCATTCGCGTATGTTACTGCGAGAACATTTCCGAAGGCGGAGAGGGCAATGAGGACTTTGAGACCTCTCTGAACGAAGGGTCCGTCGCCAAAAACTCTTGTGAAGAATCTAGCGGCGACGGTGATACCGTCATCCTTGATCTCCTCTGTGGTGCTAGCAGCAAACTAGGCATTGATGTTAGTTCTAGTGTCTATTAATAGTTAAACATGCGGGTGACTTTACATATGCGACGTTCGCGAGAATGTATAGTATAGTGACCACAGTGAACGCTAACAAAGCTGCACGCTTAAAAGTCCTAGACTCATTCCCTCGTGGTCTCCTGACCTCTGCAAGAACCTACTCAGGGTTAGTATGCTTTCCCCGTTGAGTGCGAGATCAGAACTCACATAGTTTGCGTTTTCCCAACCTTGGTAACTATACAGCACACTCAACATTGCACTGGCATAAGCGTACGGCGATCCAGAGCTTCCCTTAAACGCATCTTTGAGGTTCTCTGCCCCGTAAGGGATATCTTTATGATTACCGCCACCGCCACCGCCCAAACATACGAACCCTGAAATCACCACGAACAGGAGCAGGGCAACCTTGTACGCTGCCAATGCATTGTTCATGAAGATTCCCATCTTGCGCGAGAACAGGTGGATGAGGCATATGAACGTAATGCAGACTAGCGCTACAAACCTTTGCAGTCGGTAATCTGGTTGTTTATTCTCTGGGTTGAAAGCCAACAACATTCCCTTTGCAAAAGCAATTGTGTTTGCCGCCGTGTTTCCCAACAAGACGAAAAAGACGGCGAACATGCAGCTCGCAAGGTACCTTGGGCGTGGGTATGCCTCGTCTAACTATTTCGCACATTAGCTTGTGTCGGGGGTCCGAGGAGTGAGGTGGGCGAGGGCTACATAGACAAGTTCACCCCCATTAAATGGCAAAACAACACCAAATTCCAGATAGACAAATAACCTGGAAATCCCATCAATGTTAGAAAGACATAGGCATCAATCATCCCTTAATCATCCTCACCCAGTAAGCGTCATAACCCCACCAGTGGCCCAAAGGAACAGCGCCCCTCCTTTCGATCCCGTCAGCTCCAATATCGCGGAAGGCTTAGAAAATATCCCGGTGCCAATCATCTTGTTAATGATCAGGGCAGCCGTAGATATATACCCCAACTTCTGTTTCTCGGGAATCGGAGCGTAGTAAACTACATCCTTCCTTTTACCAGAGCCTTCCCTCGAATCTCGCCCATTTTCCTCGTGATTCTGCTCACTGGGAGACCTGCCGCTATTCGGTAATTCTGGGAGACTCTCAACGGCAAGTGTGTTCCTCTCTCGGCGAAAGTAGGATGGGAAAGCGGTGCTTGAGGGGGCTTGGGATTGGGTCCTGGAACGCTCGGACGATACTAGCGACATCTCGATTCTTGTTTTGAGGTCAGCTATTGCTATAAGCGATACTCTCCGATTTTTCCTGCTTGCGCTTCTCAGTCCGGGGGCGCCTTCTCCTGCTACCCCTCGTAGGTTGAAGTCGTTGGTGGCGATGGAGTTGTGGTTGTGATTATGGTTTTGGGGTGGAGAGGCTCCTCTATCCCTCGTAGGCCGGTTTGTTGTGAGGAGGCGAGGTACCTCGAGGTCTTTGGGGTTCGTGTTGAGGGCATGTGGGCTCCCTGTCATACCTATGCTTTTCTGTTGGTTGGTCGTCTATCTGCTTTGATCCTTCCACTCAAATGGGCGATGGCGCTCATTTTTCTTTTTCCTCGTATATTTGTAGCAGACGCAGGTTTAAATACTCAGCCTCGCGTCTAAGAGGCTCATAATTTCGGCTTAGCGGCATCATGGGGGATGGGAGGAAAAGGGAGGGGAAGTGGGCGGCGGAGGACCTGGCGTTACGATTACGGTAATTGGGAGGGGGGTTGAGATAATTGTTCTGGAGGTGGTACAGTATTCTCACGAAAGACGATTGTATTGGTGTCGCTGCCATCCCGAACTCGGACTCTTTTCGCCCATCCTGCTGGAACATGCCAAGAAGTCTTCATATCTAAGGGAGAAGGGGTTGACCGGGGTTGAAAAGGGTTGATATATTTTACCCTAGCTAAGCCAGCCCCAGCATGGAGCAGAAGTAGGGAGAGAAATGAAGAGAGGGAGGACTCTTGTTTCTCCCAGGGGCTATTATTACTCGATTGCATTGTTTGGCAAGTGAGAGTCTGCGCGGGGACATTAGTTGCCTAACTTAGAATGTGACGGAGACGCCTTGTACAACAGTAAGTTACCCAACCGGGTGTGGTGTGTTCCTTGTAGGCGCTCTCTTGTCTTATTTCGCTACTATTGGTAAGAGTACAAGAACAAGCAGTCTACCGTATCGCTTATTGCCGAGAACCAGTCTCCTTTCCTCACCTTGTCACTCGGATTTATTTTCGATTCACTACCGCTGAAGGATACGAATTTTACCGGTGCAGTAGAGTACTAGTACAGTACTTGTACCCAAATGCGGGATACGAATATTGCTACTCGTACTTTGTGCCTGGCAATAAGTATCTGAAAATACGGCCACAGTTACACGACCACCCAACCAGCGGAGGAAAACCCCTTCTCATTTTCAGGTGCTTTAGGCCAGATACAAGTTTAATACTCGTAGAGTGTGGGGGGGGAAGGGTGGGGCTAGTATCTATTAGTTGGCCAATTGCTTACCTCCTTTGGTAGACTCAGCTCGGGTGATACTGCAGTCAGTCGTAAGGCTTTCCGACTTTACTCGGGTATTTGTGTGTGGTGCCCATATTTTGTAATATCTTTTTCATCTAATTATCTGAGTCGATATATCGCACCAGTTGCGGCGATACTCTGCTTGCATTACCGGTGTGATGATGAGGGCATTGATTTACTGAGTGCCTCAGGTAATTTTATATGATTGGAATATCCACCGCTCGAACTGCCCTTTAGTATGATAGATGGTTTAGCGCGACACACTGGATCATAGATGTGGATCGATTTCTCCCCCATAGGCAGCAAGGCAACCACCAACGCACAACTGAATAAGCATCTTTCTCTTCTTTGGCTTCCTAGATCACAGCCGTATTGCGCAATATCGAGTCCAACCTAATTCTTCGCTTCTATCATCCGGTATAGCACACGGATCACAGCTCGTCTCGGCTCCCAGTCGCAGCGTGGTCAGCATACTATCCCTCTAGGAGGGGGAATCAACCTCTCCCACTCCGGTATAGCTAGAACCCACCTTTCTCTGCACGTGCATACCGGTGACAAGAGAGGGGAAAGATAAGTTAAAGGAGGCGATGCCTTCTATGCCTCTTGATTTAATCTTCTCGTTCGGGAGGTACTCTGGTAGGGGCGAAAGGATCGGGAAAAAAAAAGATCAGCGAGATCCCTCATCCCATGGCGCAGTGAGCAGACAGTTGGTGTGGGTGGAAATTAATAAATTTTGGTGGGCACAAGCAACTGAAAGTGAACACCAAACATATTTTTCTTGCCAGTAACAAAAGATATCTCTTGCCAACAATCGGGAATTGACCCCCAGCACAAATTGGCTCTATAGGGATCACCTACGGTAGAACTCCCAAAAGCCTTTCAGAATCTCTAACAATAGTGTTTTTGTGAAAAGCAGAGACTAATGCAACCGGTCTGGGTTTCTAATTTCTATAGCCCTGTCTTTCTTTCCACGAAGTTTCCCCAATTTTTCTCATCCCTACCCAAGCACGGTATCCGTGTCCCACCTTCCAGTACCCGTACCCAGAGCGTGTAATAAATGCTCTCTGGGATACGGCATCACAGTAGGATTAGCAGCTCTCTCCCCTTCCCTATTTTCTCCCCTCCGCTCCTCCACTTCTCCTCAATTGCCCCAGCCTCTAGCTAAGAATAATGGTTGAGATTTTATTGAGCTAACCCTCTTCCTAGAGTACCGGTGGTGAGGCGGCGGCAAGGCGACTCGAAGAGACCAAGCCTGAGAAGAAAAAAATAAATAGACCTTTGAAGCCACTCAGCAACTCCTCCCGTGGCAGAAAAAGTAAATATTCGTGCAGCGGCGTTTACTCGACTACGGTGGTGGGTATTGGTACAATACAGGCACTCCGAGCCTTGAAATCTCAAAAATTTCTCCACCAGCACAACGCACCGGTATTATGTTTCCATTCCACCTTGGCAGTTTTTTTGCTTTTCCGCTCTTAACTTACCCCATTAAGATCGACGTCTACTTTCCACGTTGACTCGCAAGGCTTCGGTTCGAGCCCCACATTGAACGACCTAACCTTGATACAGTCCGCTGCCGTACCGCACATACGCACGCGCCGTTTTATCTTTTTTCCACATCCTTTCTTGCTAGAAAGAGAGACCGACAGGCAGACAGACAGACATAAAGCCTTCAGCAGCAAGCTCTACAGACTTTGCGGTTGTCGATGTCGTTCGTATTCCAGGGCTTCGGCGTGGGACTCGCAGAACATGTTCAAGCTCACGAACGAACAAGCGATATTCTGAGCACATATCTGGATGGCGTTGTTCATGCACCCTGTCTGATCCTCTCTCTCGGGAGAGAGCTCGACAGGTTGAGATCTTTGCTCGCCCGGATTATTGACGAGAACAATAATCCCCATTCGACTATCCTGAGAACAGACAATAAAATTGCAGCGCACCAAACATTACAACTCGCTGTTACGGGAGTCAATGCTACATTGGATGATGCTGAAAACCTACTGAGGAGCTGCAGGATACATGCTGCGCAGCCGGAGAAATGGTGGGCAAACTTCGGGGTGAAGATGAGATTTAGCGGAGGCGATCGGGGGCTTCTAAACGCGCTGGAGGATATCGGGCATCACTGTTGGGTTTTCGAGGTCGCCTATCGCGTGCTGCGGAAGTTAGTAATTGATCAGTTCCAGATCGCTCGTTCGGAGTCCCATTAACGATGTATAGGGATCATATCGGTGCTTTGCTCGAAATCGCCGACCCAGTGGAGCAGTACTTGGAGCAGCTATTTTCTTCACTCACATCCAGTACCGGCGGCATTGTGGACGACTCGATTGTGATAAAATTCAACGAAAATTCAGCCGTAAACGGAGGCGCCTTTACCACTGATTTCAAGCTAGACATGATTTTGAAGAGTTGCATGTACTGGATCTACAAAGCGAGCTCAGACATCAAGAATGCTGGAATATCTGGAACACCAACTGCAGAGGGATGGCTTAATCTTATTAAATCTTATTGGATATTTAGCAAAATTCGGGAAGACCCACGTTCAGAGCGGATGGTGAGGGAGTTACAAGCAATCTTGGCATTAGTTTCAACTGTAAGAGCTCTTGTCCGGGTACCGTATTGCGATTATCAGGGGCTTTCTTTAACAATGAATTAGGAAATTGCTTTCTCAATGAAGAGGCTTCTGGAGGCCAAGGCTGAGCTGCCGGACTGGAATACTCTCAATAACCTCGGCGACTTCCGAATACTGATCGATGATGCTGATGAGGAAATTGAGCTACCGGTCTCAGGAAAACACACCTCTAAACAGAACTCGCCAAAACCACCAACCGAGAATATCCCCAATGTTCCAAGTATACAGATGAGCAATGTTGCAGTCCACCCAGCGGAATACAGCACTTATGAAAGCTATTCAGCGAAAGCCCACTCTAACGACGAGTTGGAAAACGCCTTTCGCTCGCTCGGCGTCGGTAGTCGGGAGACCGGACCTGAGAAAAGCCCTCAACACCTCAAGGAATCCCAACTGGTCTCGGAGCGCGAAGATACCCTACGGAGTATGAAAGGGCGGTCACTCGATCGCTCAAATACACGAGTTCTGAGGAAAAAGGTTCCAGAAGCAACACCCCCCTCATCACCCCCGAATACTGGGGTCCCTGGAGTCGCCAGCCTAAGTTATGTTAATGGTTTGAAAATGGCGAAAAGCAGACAGAATTCTGGTTCTCAAAGTGCCTCCACGGTGGGCAAGGGTAGCTTCCTTGAAGAAAGAAGACTCGACTCTCCAACTCTGGGCAATTTCTCCCCACCTCAAAGTTCCACCGCAAGTCCGATATCCATGTCGCCAATAAACTCCATGCCATTTGGTGTCCCACCACTGCAATCCCCCCGACCGGGGGAACGCACTGTGCCTCGGGGGCCCTCATCATTAGGGAAAGACTATTACTCAACAAAGCCTTTGCCGCCATTGAATACTACTTCAACCGCCCCATTCTCCCCATCAGACGTGAGTCCCGGGGATTTTGGGGCGCATAGACCCCGAGACTTTAGCGCTAGTCAACCTCAGGGGGGTGGGATTCCTACCAGAAATGGGTATATGTCTCCTGTGTCCCCTGCTTATCCCTATATAGCTCCCAGGAATTCCAGAGGCTCGTTTACAGAGCCGGTTGAACATGGTGTTCGCCCTGGAGAAACAGAGGTTATGAAAGATGAGTTTAAGACCCTGTGAGACACCTCATTCCAACACATACTGTGTTGTTAAGGTACTAACGCTCCTTATCATAGGAATGTGTTGGCTTCGGACTCGTGCGATCCGGAAGGGAATTGGGATGAATGTGTTGTCAGACTTTTTCGGAACGCGATGGGTGACTTGAGAGTTCTGACCCAGCGGGAGGGGTCAACAGATCAGCGTTTCGGTAATTCCCAAACCCCTCGCCCCCGACTAAAGACTAACTTTACCAGTCGTTCTTAAGGATGCCGAATTAGTCCCTGAGTACGGGTACCATGAGAACTTGCCAGTGATATTCATCCGAAAGGCCGGGATAGGAGGGTACTCAATCCAGTCTGGATCGAAGGGCAGAGCAACTCTTAGCTCGGCAGAATTGTGCCCAATAACGCTCTACTACCGGTTCAAGAACGTAATGGACATGTTTCTCTTCCAGCTTGCTTTCATCGGGGAATCGGTAGAGGCGGATGTCCAGGCTGTCCGTACAGTCCGCTACAAACGCGGACTTCTCGACGGCGAGCATTGCAACTACAAGGCGAGGATCCAACTTTGGAAGGAGGAAGATAATGCAGCCGCTTCTAGCGGGGCCAGCTCAAAAGCTCCCTCGATAGCCGGAACCTTTCGATCAAGGCCTAACAAGGCTTCCATCTTAAAGATTCATTCAACAAGATTGGTCATGTACTTTGACGAGATTATTATGACTTTATTCAGTAGGACCCCCCTCCGACTATGTGTCTCTAGAGGTTATCAGCTGATCATTGGGGATAGTAACGGACGATATAACCATTGAGGCCAAGACCAAGAACCGATGCCTAAGGATAAAGCCTAGCTCACTCAAGGCTTTCGGGAACCCTAGCTCTGTCAAAGCCTGTGTCATCGGAAACCGGGAGTTATCCGGCGGGATCAGGCTGGATATGGAAGGACTATTAATTGATGACCAAGAGGGTTTCGACGATTTCAAGTGGTTCGAGATCGACTTCCAGACACTTGAAGGTCCGCCCCCTCCCTCCCTGCCCCCGTAATCCCATACACTAATATTCCTAGAAATGAAAAACTTCCACGAAGACTTCCAAGGCGCGCTGCAAGAGAGGCGGAAAAAGCGCAAGAAAGTAGAGGAAATACAGAGGAAAGCGGCGATTGGGGCGAAATCTAGCGGGTGAAATGAAGAAGACAGTTTCATTGACTTAGGGATGGAGTTGGATCTGTTAGCGATTGTGGGATTGAAATTCTTTTTATGTTGTTAGCGTATCGGTGATTCAATATTATTTTAATCTAATCCGTACTGGACCGCAAGTCGACTGAAGTCGACTGATCCAACTGCACATATTTCAGCAGTCGGATCAGCGAGATAGAGGCACTGGTCATGACCTATTTTAGAATTCTATGGATCAGTGAGAACCCGACTGTAACAATCTCGAGTGATATTTCGTGATCATTGGCTTCTCGATTTTGGCAAAAAAAGGAACCCAAAAAGGTCCGGCAGCGTGACCAAAGTTTTGGGAGAAAAATTCAAAAGCATTAGGAGATCCAATTGCTGCTGGGGGTTCGACCAATGCGCCCGATTGTTAGCCCCGCCCCATCGTCCTTGATAACAAGCAACGAACTCTACCAAGCATCCCCCACCAACCGCCTTGTCATAAATTATTTCTCCGGTGGACTAGATTGTTTGCGGGGGCCTAGGATCGAGCTGCGGCCTACTTGAGAAGCTTCCACCACCCGCTATGGGCATTTCGGCCAAGGACTCCTGCCTTCGTGAAAGTCAAAGCATCTGGTATATCTGTCTGGCTGGTGGGGTTAGCCGAGCCTTCATGACGGTATGGAACAAAAATTCAGTGATCTTAATTGAAGTATCAGGAATGATAGTGTTTATGTGTGGTTCTGGTCGTCTATGTATAGTATGGCGCAATACTTGGGTATCATAGATGCAACGGGGCGCCTTGGCGTAAAATTCCTGCGATTTTTTTTTTCAAGTGTATGCTCGGAGGAGGGATTAGGTGAAAAGGTGGATAAAAGAAGGTATGATATGATCAATTTTTTTTAGAGAAGAGTGGGGATTGAGCTCAGCTATATTATAGCTTTTTTAACACCGAATTTTATGCCAAGGCGTCGCCCGTTGCGTCCGAGGTGTTGTACTATATCGAGCGTGGACGGCCGGAACCATAGCTGCGGATTTGGGGTCTATTTGGCTGGCTACTTGTATTATTTGAGATATCATAGTCGTGATTTGCGATTATGATTTGCAGGCGGCCCTCTGCCGAATGCACCTGCGATTTTCGGATTTCCAGACTCGCCACGATTTGGGGTTGTCGCTGTGAGGAAAAAAAATCATAGGCCCAAATCTTCAGGTGCACTTTAAAATTTTCGCACATCACGATTCGGAAACGCTACCAAGCCAAACACCCTGAACGTCTCAAGTCATGATTTGGGCCCAAATTGTGTTCTGGGATAGTGGCTAGCTCGAGCCAGATAGGCCCTTGAACTCCTCAATACCGTGAGGTCCCAACACATTTGGTGTCGCCACGGATAAGCCCGAATGGGAAATACTGGTATGCTGACTATAACCACTTTCTGAATGGGACATCGTTTCTAATTGTCACTATGGCCAGCGATACCAAAGCTCCCACCATCGATCGACTCACAAAATCTCAGTTTTTGCTATTCTTCGCCTGGGCGTCAAGCGCTGAAATGGCAATCTAAACCCACAGCGACGAATCGACTCTTCTTCCACAGCTTATCACCCAGCTACCGTACCGCATTCCCTGCCACTGGTGCTCCGAACCTAATTCATCGCAAGGGCCGAATTAGGCGCCCCCCTTGTATGCCGTGTCCCGGGGGAGAACTGCCGGCGGTATGGGCGGTAGAGTTTGCTAATCAGTCGGGCAAGGGTACAACGGACTGGTAGCCGTCTCGATCTTAGAGGCGCCGCCGGTGAAGAAGGCCCTAAAGAAGAGACGAAAAAGCAGTGCCGGAGGTGACGTCCTCGACATAATAGCATATGTCAAAACGAATCCCCCGTAAACTGGTGGACTGAGCAAGCTTATGGGAAGAGTACACAATCTTATCGCCCGAAACCCCGGGAACGGTAACAAAACTTCTCTCCCCGGGCACTGAGATAGGTGCCCTAGTCACACTAAAGATGTGTGCCCGGAGTTTACCTTTGCCTGAAGGGTACTTCCTTAGTAAACTGACAATGAGACAACAGAGAGAAAGAGTTTGTGATACCGGTACTTCTACCGTTCCTATGCGCGCGGGATATGTGGCTGCAGTATTGTGCCAAGCTGCGCCGCTCCGTCAGGGGGCGCTCGCCCTGTGGGTGGTCGAGTTCCTGGGTGGCTCGATGGGGGTATTGTGAGCTGAGGAGAGGCATAGGGGAGAAAGGTTAGGGATGCCCTTATTGGGCCATCCCTAGTTGGAGAACGGGTTGGACATGCTCACGTTGCGGGCAAGCAATGCGAAGAGAGCAGAGGGGGACTGGAGGGGAGCTGGCATAGAATATTCGGCGGGTGGCAATTGACTTGGAAGTATTTGGCGAGAATCACCGGCTATCTTAAAGGACGGTGGGTGATTTTGGGTGAGGGGCTGGGGTACTCCTGGTGGGTAGAATTTATGGGCTTTTATTATTATTTTTCGTATGGAGGGCCGCGAACTGTCCGGTGGCGTGACGGGGAGGATTTTCCGATAGATCTAGATCCACGGATGCGCAATCGAATCCACCGACAGCGGATTGTCGATAGCATACGGTTAGATGATGTAGAGATTGCGATAGCTTAAATTGGTCAATTGGAGGTTTGGCAAGATCTGTACCCGAAGACTTTAGTTTCGCCAAAAATAAAGTTGTCTCAAGGTCTCGATAGTCTTGTTTAACATTGAATCATCCGCAAGCAAATGCTTGAGCCCCTTTTTCATTTAAAATCCTTCCCTCCTAGAGTATCCACGGAGAGGATGTGGTGTTGAAATGTAGGACCACACTCGGATGATTCCCGTCGATACTTGGCAGCTACAACCAACCTCGCAACCTCATGATGTCAGAAGATGTACCACTGGGGTACCACCCATTCACCGCCATCCTATCATAGCCCAAATCGTCACCTTTTACTGAGGACTTCCAATACCAGTACCGGCACAGCCCCTGGAGGAAAAGCGCCCATCCATCACGCGGTCCCAGAATTGCAAACTCAATTACGTCCGCGGCGTTAATTTAGACCTGACGCAACCGGATGCGAAAAGAATAACCTGGCGGATAACCCATTGATAACGCGTTGCGACAGGAGAGCCGTTTCAGGAAATAGGTTGGCAGAGCATGTTACCCCACATCCCCACACTCACTATCCTGGGGCGCCAAGATATGTGGACTTAGCCGCATCGGGATGGGGTTCGTGCATGATGGGGTTGGGAACGGGCTGCTGCCTCCACCGTACGATATCATGCCAGGACGAAACTGGCCGGGTGGCGAACAGGGGCATCTGGTGGGCAACAAGGGAGATTTTTAAAGTAGGGTAACAAAAAATTACTAGTTACAAATCTCAGCTTACGGCCCACTTTCTCCATGCCTACTATGGAGACTGTGGGGGCGGCCCCAGATTAACCAACAACTGTGCCAGTAGTAGCGTTTCTCAGGGTGATCTTGGCATCGGCGCTGAGCTGCTGCGATTGTCGCTCGTATCGATTGGTAGCTCTCACCGAACATGCCTCGCTCGCCGATCCAGGTCGGTGGTAATAGCTATGATACGGTATTGGTGCATTTGCTCCGGAGTGCCGGTATGCCCCTTCGCAGTGGCCAGGTGACTCGGAATGCCTCGGAATCATAAGTGTAAGAGGCAGAACGACGTTAGTCAGATCGAGAGCTAAGTATTACCCCGCATTTTGTCACACGACGCTGGGATGTCTCAGCCGAACCAAGGTGCACGGTTCTGGTCTGTTAACCTAACCTGTTACCGCCTTAGGCGTTCCTTAACTCTCACACCACGCCGAGCCCTATCGCTGCCTTTTCTTCTCTCCCTCTCCCACCCCTTTCCTCCCTTCTCTCCTCTCTCTCACATCCCTTCTGTCTACCCAAAAGCAGCCGGAAAAATTCGCATCCACAACCAAACACCGTCAAACGCAAGTGAGATTAGTCTCGATCAAACAAACACTCAACAATAATGGCCGCCACCAAATCTAAGTCCGACGTCCCTCCTGAAAACGAAGCTCCATCTAGCTCCAAGGCCGCCGCGAAGGGGGGAAGCCATCGTAGGGCAAGTTCTTCCGTCACAGACGTTTACAAACCAGCTGAACTCAGTATGCCTTGCTGCTTTATCACCTCTACTGACGAGGATGCTAATCAATTCACAGAGGACATCATAGGAGAGGAGGGAACTTTGAGGGTTGCCAAGGAGATTTCTAGATTGAACTGGTTTGGCTTTCCTCTCCCCACTTTATCGCACAGCTAACATGCAATATCTTTTAGGAAATTGAATACCCATCCTTCGCATCTCGATGACTGGAAATCCCTTAAGGAAATCCCAATAACCACCCCCAAAGTCAAGCTGTTAGACGTTTACTTTCCTCTCGGATTACATGTTATCGCCCGTGCGGGCTCTTCCTCCACTATTGGTGTTAGTGTTTATGACGTGCTGGTCGCGATTCACAAGCAGTTCAAGAAGAAGGTAAATACTCCAATACCCCTATCTCTAAGGGTACGCTTACTGACCAGATAGGCGGATGACGAACTCGAGATGCCCGTCCTCGGAAACCTGGAGTGGGGCCGCTCTGAGGATCTTAGTAGCAAGGAGCACTGGCCTGCTGTTGTCCTCGTGGCACAGAAGAAGGAGGCGCCCGTCACTGGGAAGAAGAAGAATTAGTCTTCTTAGCACTCATAGTTGTTAGATCACTTCTATAGAGGTTTTCTGAATAAATCCTGACTGGTATCACCTGTGTATATTGTGATTTGGACTCGTAGGCGTGCCGTATAGGCTCACTCACAATTGCCCTACTACACTCGTAAACAAATAGCCCCGCGCCAAACTCAGGGGTAACGACAAGTTACTGTATGTTATGTACTCGCACAGTCCACGCAGGGATTACCCTTCGGAGATTTCCCCTCCCCACCCCCACTTAAGCCTGCGCTGATTACCCGCCCGGCTGTTTTGTTTCTGCCTTCTTGGTGAGTGACATCATATGGGTTGCCTACACTGGGAGTGATTTATCCGGAGGTTTTGATAAGTGCCGAGACCTAGAGGATGGAGCTGCACTGTTTTCGAATCCTATGTCGCATTTCGGGACTGGAGAGGTGCCGGGTACGAGCAATTTGGCGAGCGTATCTAGGGTCTCAGATAAACGCTATTGCATCTAAAACTCCAACCAACCCAAAATGAGCACTACCGGGAGTTACTAGATTTGGACCATTTCCACAATCTGGCAAGGGGTACGTCCAGGAGGGCGAGGGCTATCCTTAATGCAGAAGGATGGTATTCAAGATTTAGGAGCATTCTGTTTTCTGTTTCTGGTGTTTAGGCCGCCGGAATTATTACTACAGGTTTCGTTGGGGTACATTAGCTGCAACGCTGGATATTCGCGTCTATTTGGCCACTCCTCTCGATAGAGTGCTAACGTGCTAGCTATGGTTTGAATGAACCTGGAGGCACTGGAAGCGGCGGTTAGGGGGATCCTGGATCAAAGGGGGGGATCCTGACTGGGGGAGATTGCTGGGGGCCGAAATCTAAGTACAATGACACTGGGGGGGGGGGGGGGGGGGTAGGATATCGATTGGCTGTATTAGAGACCACAATGTAGCGGTGGACGAGTTCGAGAAGGGCGGTGTCGCACTGGGGCTATAGAAAGAGTAGATGTGATGTGATGTGATGCTTGTGATCGGGCATTGTCGAGGGGTTGGGTGGATAATGTGAATATAGTAATTGGTAGTTTGGGGACCCGGTTGCGGTGGCTGCTCGTGATGTTGGTGGTGCTCAATTTGACGAGGGGCCTTGTAAGGCTTGGATTGAAATGATCAAGTTTTTGGGGTAACAACGCTCAGATATAATACGCACAAATTTTCCTATTACATATTTAGTCACTCTTTCTAGATGCCTATTTTCCGGAACGAGTAGTTCTGGTTGCCCGTCATGCGAGCCTGGCGCTTAGGCGAAGGGCGTACACGGTAGTGTCTCTATTAGACCAGAGGGGTTTCCCCTCCCGTAACTCAAATCTTCCGGAAAGCATAGGTCTCAGAGCACCGAGTGATGATTCGTGCTTTCAAGTAGTTCCTTTTGGGTGGTGCTTCACTTATGAGCCCGAGGGTTATGACGCAGCAGTACTCGGGCCCCGCGTGCCCTAAATGTCTGCAGGCTATCAGTATGCGTAACTTCTTTAAGGAGACAATTCTTAAGGAGAGGTCTTCAAACCCGCGATTTTTTTTATAAAAAATACCTTGGGAACACTCCCTCGGAGAAAAAAAAAAATGCCCCTTCACATGCGCCCGGGCTGGAAACTTCGAGAAGCTCGAGTCCAAATAATAGAAGGCTCACTCATCTCTTCTGGCTAATTCTTTTCCTCTTAAATCTTAAGGGGGGGGTGGGGTCTTGAATATTGTATCTCACTTCCGGGAAATTTGCCGATTTTTTATTCTTGGCGATCACTCAGTCGCCCAAGCATTTGTGGGAGATCACGAGATGGATTAGGTGCTTTCCTATAAACAAAGTGCACGGCGGGGGGTTTTGGTGAAGGAACAATCCCATGAGTTCGCTTATCTCATCAAGTAAGTTGCGCTTGTCAAACTCCTAATAGTACTCATCTTGCGACCCGCTCTCTGCCTGATAATACACACACCCCTGTACTGTACGTTGTTTGCCAAAAGAATACATAATTCAATACTCCCCACCCATCAAATATCTCAAGCTAATTATATAGTCCCAATCCTCCAAACTCAATTCTTTTCTCCATTTTACTCGTAGGGGTTTTAAAAGATACTTTCTGATGCATTTGTCAATGTAGGGAATGAGGGTCGCACGGAAGGAGCCAATAGACTAAGAGATTTCACCTGGAACTTAGGCACTTTGGAGAAAAGGATATGAAATGTAAGTTTTTCGCCTGTAATACTTCGTTCATTCGCTCTCACTTTCAACTTGACTCCTTACTAAAATCAAAACTATCGGGAGAGGCAGGTGTGTAAGTAAAATATAACACGACTTCCTGATCCTCCCACGGATCACCACACCTATCTCTGTATTTGCCACATATCCCTATTCCTCCGTGCACTCCTGTGATAACAAAGAAGAAGAAAACATTGCGGATAAAGACTTTTATAGAACATTGTCCCGTATCCGCTCCATCTGCATATCTCCTGAACTATCTTCCCACTTCCGTAACAAAGCCAAGCATATCCGTCTAACAACAACATTAATCGTAGTTATTCTTCTCTCCCCCCGCCCCAGCATAAACCTCTCCAAACCCCGGTTTCCGAACTCCCTCCTCGCTCGAAAACGTCAAATGCCCCACCCTCAGATTTGGGACAATCTCCACATCTCCCCACCGCACCTTCTTCCCTGTAATCCTCTGCGATTCTGCGCTCCAAGGATGACAGGCGGGTGAAATGGCGGCAGAGCAACTGCCGACCGTGGTGATCTCCGCAGCAAATTTTCTATACCCCATCACAGCGGCGGTCATCAGAGCAAAAATCCCCAGTGCGAGAGTGAAAATGATGGCAAGGCAGGAGTACCCCACACTATTCATCATTATTAAAATCTCCCTCCCAAACGGGTCCCATCTATCGGCTCTCACGAGGAATAAGGATTGCGAGACCAGCCAGTGAAGGCTGAGGGTCATTAGGGGAAGAGCATAGGTGTAGGGTAATTGTAGCCAGTATGCGGAGCACTGGCCTGGGCATGGAAATGTGACGCGGAGGGGGTGGTGGTTGTAACCGAAGAGGGACCATTCGTGGCCCATGAGCATGCATGTAAAAATTGAGTTGTAGATTAGGTATAGGAATGAGAGGATTGTTTGTGGGAGATTGGACATGAGGACCGCTTGGGTTATATTGCGGAAGGGGATCATCATTAGAGATGCAGCGTTTATTTTGCCAAAACCTCTGGCTCACATTTTGTCACATCGTTAATATTGCGTTTGAAGGGAGTGTTAGAAGAGGGGGACAATCTTACAAAGATATAATGCTCGCGCTCGTGAAATACACAGCTTCGTCTACCGCCATGTAAAGTAGTACACCCGCTGTAATGATAACGATCGAGCAGGAGAAACCACAAGTTATCCACCTGGTCCTACTGACGCTCGTCCACCACCTCTGCACCCCATTTTGATTCCACCTCCTCGGTCCAGCCCTAGACCGATGCTTCCACTCCCTCTCAATGAACCATCTATCAGCAAAGCATATACCCATTGTGGTCGGGTCCGGGATTCTCAAAAATGAGTCGATAGCATCACCTAAGGTAACCAAAGTGGGCTCTCGAGACCTAACAACGGTCATAAACATACAACATACTTTAACAAGATTGCAGCTGATAACGACAGCCGTTATTCCTAGCGAGAGCTGCACCTTGCACTTCTCCTTCTTCGTGATCTCACTCTTGCATCCCCTCACCTCTACCGCTTCATCTCCATTGAGAGTTACTACCCACGGATGCCCGCTCCCCACTTTTGAGGCTAACTTATTTGTGTCTCAAAAGCGCTTGCGCCATAGCGAAGGAGGCCACATCCAACCATTTTCCATGGACTGAATCTGGTCAAAAAGGGACAACCTCAGGAGGGTGTCATTAGACATGGAATTGGAAGTAAGGTTGGTGATCAGGAATAGGTTTCTATGGTTTGACATGTAGCCCCTGGTGTAGAGGCTTATGCACTGAGAAGGTGTCAGGTCTTCGTAATTCGGAGTGCTGGAATTGTATCCCTCTAGCATACTAATGAACAGTTGGATATCATGCGAATCTGTCCGGTACCCGATGTCCCCGTATTCCTTCCCAGTGGTAGCGTTGAGCGACGTCCACCGATACGGATAGAACATCCCTGTTGTATTCGAGTATGATTCGGGCTCAAAGTGGTTGCTAGTCACAGCAGTTACGAAGATATTATTCGCCATTAAAGAAGCATAAACTGCAGAATTATACTTGAAATGTTCCCGATTAGCTAGGACTCGAGTGGATACTGTAATATAAACATACAGCAAATGCAGCGGAACACTCGTAATCCCAATAGCAATCCACAACAACCTCCTCTCTGCCTTAATCATAAACAAATTCCTAACACTAGGAACTCCAATGTCCATCCATCGTCTCCTCGCATGCGCTGCATCAACCTCGCTGCGTGTGGGTGCTGCAAGACATTGTTGTGTATAATTACTTCCTGACAACAGCAGTGTGGAAAGGGCATTTATCACCAGATGTAACCATTTCCCGATCGTATTGCTCTTGGAACAGCTCCTAGAATACAATGTCCCGGTACCTCTTTCCATCTTATACTCTGGATTCATGACAACATAGATTGCTGAACCGACATTTATTAGTAGAACAACCATAACCGAAGTGGCGCAGCCTAAGACCTCAGTGCGCTAGTAAGTTATGGATGCTAGTCTGGCTTCTATACTGATGAGAAGAGGTTCGGCTGTCTTTGTGTCAATTTGGGATCTAGAGTTAATGATTCTATTGAAAAGGATTTGTTTCCTCCTCGTCGTCCTCGTCGTCGTCCTCCCCCTCCTCCCCCTCGTCCTCCCCCTCGTCCTCTACCCCGTCCTTCTCTGTCGTAGTTATTTTGACCCAGCGACACAGCAATCCATTTCTGTAACTTCATTTCGAATTTCGACATTTTCTGGCCCGCCACTATGTAAACGAATACCTTGTCTTGGGAAAGGAACCAAAACTGGCCGGAGGCCTAGGAGTGGTTGTAGGGGGCAGCTCTAGTTAAGGCTATTTGAAACTCTCATTGCCAACAGGATCATTACCGACTCGGGTGAGCATTTTTGGCAGGGTTGCCTACAGAATGCAGTGGCTTACTTTCATGCACTTCCTGTACTCGAGTACTCGGGTACTGTACGGAGGTACAGCTCCTAAGTTTTGTATGTTCCGGACGGTGGAAGGGCAGCAAAACTGCCTTGTGGAGCATACAAAACTTAGGTGCCGTACCTCCGTAGGAGTGCTGGTACCATACACCTGGTTGCGCTTTTAACCAAAGTAAGGTGGGGGATTATGCCCGACTGGTGGGATTATGCCTGCTTGGTGGGATTATGCCCGATTGGTGGGATTTTTTTATTCAGGCTGCAGTAATGGGACATTTCAGCAAGCATGGACAACAAGCGGGGTGTTTGTTCCTCTCGTTATCGATGATACGAGGATTGAGTGGGCTGAGCGCCTAAGTGTCGTTTGAAGAGAAGCGCCCCTACGACAACATTGGGGCGTTTTCTCTAGTGCGTTTCTTTGATGCTTTGTTGGGGATCCGGCTGTGATAAAGAATTTGAATGAAGTGGATGGATAGATGCACCTCTTGACCAAATCATTTTCGAGGTCTAAGTGTGTCAAGGTTCTGAGCATGCGAGCGAGCATCCCGGCGTTGTGCTGCATAGCCACAACGTTGGTAAGAGTAACCTGCGGACAGGCGACTCGTGTGCTCCATTAACTTACTCTTGGCGAAAGAAAAAAAAACCTTGCCTTAGAGAATCCCACGGCTAGGAACGAATCGCAAAGCGGCTAGATATTGGCAATCATTTATTTGACTTCTGCCTAGATAATGAGTAGCGACCTTAGGTAGCACCTCTCTCTCTCGAGTGACTTGCTCGTTCGAAAATCTTTCAAAAACATCATCTATAGGATGCATCCTCGGTGACAACAATCCGAAAGCAATCATATTCATATTCAACCAACCCATCACCTCACGCCTCGTGACACCGGCCCTCCAATCTGGATGTGGATACAGCTTTGGTAGAGGGCCCCAGACATGGGCCACTCTGATAGACAGGTTGACTCAAATATATTTCACTTGGAATCCGATTTCCTTTTTCAATGGTTGCCTGTCTCCACATTTTAGAGTACCATGCCGCAGGGTTGGGGTTTCTGACCGCAGTGGTTGACGATTGTGGTGTCCGGCTGCCGAAGCCACTAAAGGCACTGGCTCTTCGTCGAAGGGATATAAGTGCAGGAGAGAGTCGAGAATGTGTTACCTTTTGTTTGTCTTCTTGCTGCTGCGACAGGTTCGTTCGTGTGCACGATAGATAACTGAATCCGTGAGTTCATTTATCCGAGTGAGCGAAGGTGTTTGGAGCTGATATTAATGGATAGATAAAATTTGGACACACCATGTCTAGCCATTACTACGAACCTGTTGTGAGAAGTCCTGGAACTCCGCCCAGGCGTGTCCCCACTTCAGCGTCCAACAAATATTACACGCTGGCGTCCACACTCTGGAGCAGCGACTCCTCTGGCTCCGTCCAAGGAAACTATCCGGCGGGAGCCCCGACCTCAAAGAAGGAGTAGCCGCCCATGCCGAGATTCTGCAGGATAGAAACCCCTTCGCTAGCTACTGGGCATGGAGTGCCTCATCCCCCTATGCTACCACCAAATGTTGCCGGGTGCGGTTGAAAATCTCACCAAACACGAGACGGCACACTACCGTAGGTAAACACTATCTACTTGCCCGCACCCCTCTAGTTGTCAAGCGCCCCTTAACGGTCGGCACTGTCTCATGCTGCTAGAGGGCAATCTATAAGTAGCCGAGCCCTAAGAGAGTGCCTGGCTTACTCAAGCAGATTTTCGACTCCTGTCTTCTATTCACTATCAGAGCAATATCATTCGCATTCCTCCTTCTCTAAATCCACGTACCTCTTAGATTCATTCAGGCCCAGAACGGATTTTTGTCTTCTTCATGAAGCTCGTCCGACTGACTGAGCGAGCTCAATTACTGTATTTGGAAGGAAAGGAGCTCCTGGGTGCACTTTCTCTAGGAAATAGTGGAAAGAACACGGTATAACAATTGGCCTCTTGCAAGTCATTGCATGCGAGCTTCTAGAGTTTAGGAAGAGAATAAAGATGTCTAGGAGGGGCTTTTGTGGAATCCCAACGACTCCACATGAGGCCATGGGCGAGCAAAAAGGTGGGGGTTAAAAACTCCAACACTTGGCCCCTCGAGACGCACTGGCCCAGGTGTTAGAAATAGTAGTTGTGCTCTTACGGTAATCTCGCGTGAGGTTCAGTGGCTGCTCACGTCACCCCATTGTCTACGGGCTAATCCTCTCTCTCACTACCGTCTCTTCTTTATTTTCCTTTCTTCTTGTTCCTATTAAGGAATAATCACTATCTTCAGTAATACAATCTCAACTCTCTTAGTTTGTTCTAACACCAGGCTTCACAACTATTTTCCTGAGAAAGCAGCATGGATGTGAGTGATATGATGTGACCCTGGGAAGCAAAGAGATGCATTTAGCTTATCAATATTCCTGTGAACTTGGAATAAGTTGTAACCAAATAGAAAACAGGGAAGCCGAGGTACTGTTACTTAGTTTGTATATACTGAGAGAGTGTTGAGTCTTGTTCTTTGTGAGTCATTGTATTGGTTGGATGAAATTGGCCGGGTGTGGAAGGAAAGATACCTATCCAGAGGCTCCAGTGCTACAGCCCAGCACACCATGAGCCCCAACAGCCAATACCTGTCCGCTGTGCCATCTATCTCCTATGTCATGACAAAGTAGCTGATAGAGAATAAGAGCAGTATTTCAACTTGGTCTGGCGGTGAACAAGTAGAAGGCAGTGTAAAAAAAAGTCCTTGTACATGAATTCAACCCCAGTCATCCGCCCTTAGAGTGAACCGACAGGCGGAAATACCAACCACTATTCCCACCCAGCGTCTAATACCCATCAATCCCTACCTAGGCCCACTCTAGTTTAGTTTGACTGGTTAACAAAATTGCGAATGCCAGTTCATAAGACCCAACAATCCCAGCACATGCCAGATCGACAATCGGAGGATAACATTAATCCTTCTTAGGAGTTTTTGTCTCTGAGAACCGAGATTGGGCGCTCGACGGAGATAGTGGATAAACACAAGTTTCCACGAGCACGGCCAAATTATAAGTCCCTGCTGTGTTCTCTGTCGAAGTAGGGAAATGAGGGTCGTACGGAAGTAGCCAATAGACTAAGAGATTTCGCCTAAAAGTTAGGCGCTTTGGAGGAAGAATATGGAACGTAAGTTTTCCGCCTGTAATACTTTGTTCATTCGCTCTCACCCTCAACTCTGCTCTTCTCTACTCTTAACTAAAATCAACTATCGGTAGAGGCAGGTGTATAAGCAAAACATAATCCGACTTCCTGACCCTCCCAAGGATCACTACACCTATCTCTATGTTTACCACATGTCCCTATTCCCCCGTACACTCCCGTGATAACAAATAAAATAAAATTACGGATAAAGACTATCGTAGAGAATTCTCCCGTATCAGTTCCGTCTGCAGATCTCCTAAACTATCCTTCCCACTCCCATAACTAACACAAGCATATCCGTCTAACAACATACTCGAGCACAAAACACTGGTAACCAGAGCAATAGCTTATAGTAACGGCGATACCAGTGCTAGATGGAAAAACGGACAACCCAAGAGAGGCAACTACAAAAGGGAAAATATGCATTGCAATACCACCACCACACCGCTACTCTCCTATCCCTCGTGGTGATGATGATGATGAAAAACCTCTGTTCCGGGGTCTCGAAGATTCTTCCTCCGATGCATGGTTGGTATAGAACGACAGCAAACAAGAAGCCATAGGTGAATTATAAAGAAAAAATAAGGAAATAATAAAGAGGTGAGATAATATAGGAGAGGGTTCGGAAAATTGACTGAAAAGCTAAGGCGGAGGAGTCGCTTACACGACGTGGTACCCTTCACCAGCTGGCGCATAACCATTCGTCTTCGAAGTACTCCCCCAAGCTGATATGTAAGGACAGATATTATTGAGAATCCCTCTAGGGCGTTGGTTTTTCTTTCTTAGTAAGGTCTCCCGCTGGCGGTGTTTTACCTCGCAGTATTTTTCCACCCCAATAATGATGTCTCGCAATCCCCCCACGTTCTTGAACCCTGAGCATTGCGTGCGCGCAAACGGGTAGGCGCCCTCTGCAAAATATCGATTTTTGTGCTACCCCCCCGGATCCTGGCTGCGCTCTTAGCAACACTTGAGAACGAACAGTGCAACCCAGGAAGCACTCAAGAGAGCGGGGATGGAAAGTAAAACCGATAACCGGAGCGTCGCTACCTGCGGTGTGGAAACCACAAAGAGGTCCACTCCTTTCTAGGGTTGTCCAGTCCCTGTCCGGGCAACATTGTCAATTTTTTGGGCAGCGTTCACCATAACCATGTTGCGAAAGGTGTGTGCCGACGAGATCCACGTAGCTGTAAACAGCCGCTTCATGTCCGTTAGAATATTTGAGGTTTCAGCATCAAACAGCCCACTGACGAATTTTGCAGAGCCCGCCAGCGACGAGGACTCGGCTGAATTGATCACGTCAATGATACGAGGAAATGCAAAGTCCAACTGCAGTTGTTTGACTCATCCCAAGGAGAATTTAATATTCGGCTCACTGGTCAGCTTCTAAATATTCTTGAACTGTCTTCCGTTGTAGGATCACACATCTTTTTTTTTACATGACAGAGCGGACCTGCCTCTCGTGACACGGTTTCCGGGATAGTTTTCCATCCGTGCATCTGATTCGTTGTCGTCCGCCGTGAATGGCTCCGTTTTGTACCATCCTAGGCGGTGACTAGCTCGGTGGTTGAAGTGCACGAAAATTCCGTACCTGTTCTCAGCAGCATTATTGGTCAAGAAATCCGTTTCAGCGTAAGGGAAGAGAAGGGCTGCTGCGTAGGGAGCAGTTTTTCGCTCGCCATCATGGACTACACCGACGGTCTTGTTTTCCAGGCCCCAAGGACGACACACATCGAGATCCTCCACGGTATATTTTTTGAGAGCCGGCTGCTGTCAATGTCTCACTGCCCGCTCACCTCCTGCTTCAGGTCATGCCATTTCTGGAGGCCCATGTCGTGAGCGGTCACCGTGTATTTGTAGGTAAAATACTGTAGGGGGTCTCCGTTCGCAGGATGTGAGTCCAAGGAGACGCGCTTCCTGGTGGTGTGTTGATCGCTGGCAGCCTCAGCACCTCCTAGAGCCCGTGGTGTAGCGGGCGCTCGCAGGGCCTGCAGGCGCATAATGTCCGCTCAATCCTTCCCCAGAGCCTCTGGCACATAAACTCTGTTGGGGTTTGCCGGTGTGACATTTCCTGAGACCAGCGCTCCAGCCACGAAGACACCCGCAAGATAGGTTCCCACTAGCCCCAAAAGCCCTAATAGTAGCAACCATAACAGCAACCTCCTCGTTGGAGTGGGGATTGTGGGTTTTGCAGTCTTAGCGTGTTTTTTGGGTTTTGTATGACAGTCGCAGCGGTCCCGGGTTCTCTAGTCTTAGCGGGGATTTTGGGTTCTCCAGCTTCAACGGGTTTTCTAGTTAAAGTACTAGGGCAAAAGTATCCGACCGATCGGTGGTTACCAAGCAACACCTCAAAAAACCCCACCTCTCCGATCAACCACCCCTCAACCACAATGCCTCCCCAGAAGACAGGCTACCTCACTGAGTTTGAGAAAGGGCGGGTTGTTGCTCTGAGAAAAAAAGAAATCTCTTTTTCAGAAATTGGAGAGCTCTTACATTGTCCTAAGAGTACAGTTCAAACTTTCCATAATCGCTTCCAAAAGAGGGGTGATGCAAACACCCTCCCAAACCCTGGAAGAGCCAAAATTATCACTACCAGAACTTGTCGCCACCTAGTCAGAGAGTCTAAGAAGGCACGACACCAGACTTTATCAGAATTGCGCAATGATGTTGCTCCTCATGCCTCCCTTGATACAGTCAAGAGAGCTTTGGCCTCAGTCAACATTAAGAAGTAGAGGGCTAGGAAAAGAGCTTTCCTAAAGGATGAGCATGCTGTTAAGAGATTGGCTTGGGCTATGGAGTATAAGAATTGGACAAAGGAGGACTTTGAAGGGGTCATCTTTAGTGATGAATGCATGGTTGAAAAGTCCAAATATCCTAAGGGTATTTAAGTGTTCAGAACACCTGAAGAAAAATGGCACAAAGACTGTATTCATGGGGTCACCAAGGGGGCAGGAATAAAGCTGATAGTTTGGGCTTGTATTTGGGGTAGAAACAAGGGTCCTGTGATTCCCATATTTGAGAAGAGTGTGGATAGATTTGTATATATTGAGGTTTTGGAGGATGGCTTAGTTGATGTCTGGCAGGAGGTGGAGGACACAGCTGGGGATCCTATCTTTCAGCAGGATGGTGCAAAGATACATACTGCAAGAGATACTATGGCTTGGTTTGCAGAAAACAGCATACAGGTTATGGAATGGCCACCCAATTCCCCAGACCTCAATCCTATTGAGCACTGTTGGAAGAGGGTAAAGGAAAAGCTGCACCAGCGCTTTCCCAAAATTCACAAGACCAAGGGGGGTCCAGATACTGTTAGAAAACATCTAGCAGAAGCCCTCAATCAGGTTTGGGCTCAGGATATTGAAGGTGAATTTCTGGAAAGGTTGTGGGAGTCTCTGCCTAATAGAGTGGCTGCTGTCTTAGATGCAAGGGGATGGTATACAAAGTATTGATTTTTTTGCTTTATAATTTTATATATAGCTTTCCTTATATTTATTGGATGTCTACACATATTTTCAGTTTATTCTAAGCAGTTGTGGTTGAATAGGTAGTAAATTTGTAGTGGTAGTGAGGTTGCCGTTGCTTTGCCGGACGAGTACTTTTGCACCGGTACTTTACTAAAGAGTCGTGACAGCCTTGGGCTATCTCCGTTTGTAGGGCTTCATCCTCGGGGAAGTACAAACGATTTTTGTAATATAGTAACCCGTCCTTTTCTATCCATTCGTCCGGCATCTTTTTCCCGCTTTCTCTTAACCTAATCAGTTCACGGCCTCGGTCCTGCCACCTCTCATCGTCCTTTCCGGCCACCCTAATCTTGTTCAGAAATGAATCGTTCATTGTTCGCGTCAGGGCTGCATTGACGTGAGCGCTTGATAACATTTCTTTTTCTTTCATTAACCGCGGGTGATAGCCCATCAGCAAAAGTACACATTTGCCCCCTATACCTCATGAGGCATGTGAGGGATGGGGGGCAAAATTATCAAACTCCAGTTGATGTATGGGTCATCCATACCCTCATAAACCTCGGTTAAATCCT
>Ga0307509_10000790_pt1 | contig 54238 bp, 60 predicted proteins | sample 10_EM_MG_FD_202245 | JGI IMG/M metagenome (GOLD analysis project Ga0307509, IMG submission 202245) | Populus trichocarpa ectomycorrhiza microbial communities from riparian zone in the Pacific Northwest, United States - 10_EM | ecosystem: Host-associated > Plants > Roots > Unclassified | place... | reverse complement strand
TCGGGGTTGCCCCTTTCATTACTATTCCTATCCTAGCTTTTCATCTTATATCCCATCCGTTGAGCCTTAGCGGCAGCTTTCACTTTCTGCGATTAGCGTCCGGGCCCGAGCCCTAGCCTCAACCGCATTTGTTTCTGTCCGCTTGGCAGACCTACTCAAACTAGATTAGTCGATACATTCTGATAAACCTTTTTTCATTTGGTTCAGGAACCCCAAGTACCTAACACTCCTATTGCTCCAGTGAAATCGCAGCGCGGCCAAGTCTTCGGATGCAAATTCCTATATCAGGTATCAAGCTGCAAGTTGGACGAGCGGTGTGTGCTGACGCCAGCGGACATGAAAGCGAATGATGAACTGTGAATGTCCTTAGTTCTTAAGGAAGCTGGGCAGACCATTTCAATCTTCCAAGTTCACACCCCATATCGTGCCCTTAGCTACCTACCAATAGAGGCTTCCTAACACCACCTGCACCTCAACGTCATACACTGCAATTCTCTTCTATCACTATTCACCTGCATACTATGTCACAACAATAGCGGCGGCTTATGGCGGACCGAGCGCGTTCATCAAGGCAGGAAAGGCAAAGGTAAAGGGAGGTCATTAGCGGAGGTTTCCGGGGATCTGGGTCCAGGGACGGATTGACTATAATAAGATCACCCAGTGTTGAGTCGGTTATGGCTGGGTCCGCTGTTCGTAGGAGGAGGGATGCCGTGCGGGAGCCAGCTTCTTCACGACTCCAGGTACCAGAGCCTGTCCTGTACAACCGGCAGCAGGTCTTAGAGTCAGCGGATGAGAGTCTAGACTCTCATGATGGGGAATATAAGGGTAATGATGGCCAGAGTGAGGAGAGTGAGGAGAGTGAGCAGAACGAGTTAGGCCATCATGGGGACGATATGGATCATCCATCGGCCTGGGGAGTGCAAAGACCAATTGGGCGTGAGTTTCTTAGCTTGCAGCGCTCGATACTAACAATCACCCCTGGGAATACCCAGAATTCCAGCAGGAGGATTAGTTACCCCGTACGGAGAACGTCTGCTCAAGTACGAGTTAGCCAAACTGGTTGTACATCTGCCATTCCGTCTCGTTCGCCCACAGACTGGACTCCACTTGCGATGCCGGTGATAACCCCAAGTCACCCAGATCCAACCATCCGGGAATTGGATAGCGGAGGACAGCAAGCCAGCAGTAGGCGAAATATGGCAACTGGGCATGAGCGTACCACTCTAGCTAGATACGGTGACCTGATGTGGAGCTGGACGATCCTCGTCAATCCGTTTCCGGACCGAATTACCCTGACCGAAGAAGTCCGCACATGTTGGAGGGATGTCCCGAACAAATTAGGCTTTCCCGACTTTGCTGATGCTACCCCGCCCTCAAATGACCAGGTAAGGTACCCTTAATCGATAACCGACATCCGATCCTAGACTAAATGGAGTGGCCGCTGGTCACTGATTTGCAGATCCGGGCAAAGCACAGCGGATGCAGATCTCAGTATCTGCATCCAGCAAAGAAGGCTATAACTGAACTCTATAAGATCAATATTGAGGATCCTACACCCTGCGCACGAAGAGTGGAATACCTACAGGCGGAGGATAGGTTCACTTGCCTGCCGGGCAGCTATGAGGTATCTTTTTGACATTTGTCGGGATTGTTTCTAATCGGAGTAAGCCCAAATCGATCTAATCCGGCGGACAGCCAATTTCTCTTAGATTCCTAGCACCCCAGATTCCGGGTGTGATATTTGTTCAATATGACTCTGGCTCGAAAAGGAAAGGCATGATGACGGATGATGGTTTCCTGGATAGGATCGATGGCTGGTTTATCTGTCTGACAGCCGCCATATTATGTCATTCACTGCGATGTTGGCGGACTGGCATCGGTATCGATAATGTTCCTTTCACTAGGGCCACTTCCGGGGGTAAGAAAAACAATGTGTACTGGCAGGTTTTGAAAGTGTCCGGATCAACCGACAGCCCGGGCATCCGGACACTTTTGAAAATAGCAAGTACTCGAGTTGGGTGAAAGGTTAGCTAACGGATAGATAGCCCTGCTGGAACGTCAGACGCGATCCTGGGGCAAATGGGGAAGAGTTTGGCAACGTCGAATAATCCAGCGGATAAGGACGACATTGGAGGCCAGAATCGCGAAGGGGCGGGGAAAGCAGTTTGAGAGGATGGCGGGATATGACAATGATGAGGACGCATTGAGGCGGGAGTTTGGTAGTGATCCGGAGCTAGATGAATTGGAGGCTGCTGGCGGCCTCGTGGATACACGAGGAAGACATGGTCGGCAGGAGCCGCGGCGAGAACATGGGCCCAATCCGGGAGCACTGGTTGGTGCAGCGCAGTTTCAAGACCCTGAGGAGGCGGAATCGCATGTTGAAGAAACCGATCGAGAGGATAGGGAGAATTGTTTTATCACCACTGGCTGATCGTGTATATATATGTAATTAAATTAAATTAAATTACGCGTGCTAAAAGGGTCAGGAATGGTCAAACAATAGTAGTGTGCGAGTCGGTGCGCAGGAAAGGCATGAGAATGAATTGCGCGGATGGTTATAAGGCGCGCAAGTATGCGGAAGGCATCTAGCGGGCAATTGTAGGTTCGGAAGGCATGGGAATGTGTCAGGCGGATGGTTATAAACTGCGCAGGCTTGGGTAAGTGGTCTAGCGGGCAGCTGTAGGTTGACAGGCACGGGAATGAGTCTAGGGGGCAGTTAGAAGCCGGGGAAGACAGTGGGAGCCCGCGAGCGGACTGTAAGAGGCCGGGGAGGCGGTGAGAGGCAGGGAGTAGACGAGATAGGATGTGGAGAGCTGAGGAGAGAGCCGCACGAAAGGGCAAGAGAGGGGGGACGTCCGCTGGATATCGGGGGAGACGGGCTGGGAGCAGAGGGTGGAGGAGGAAGGGCTGAACGTGTTGAGAGGGATGAGGGCGGAGGACGTAATGACGGGAAAACGTCCGCCGAATACGCGAGAGGACGGAGGGAATCCAGGAGTGTGGGAGAAGCGGAGGTGATATTGGTGGGGTTCCGGATGAGAAATGGATCCAGGGAGAGGTTAGTGACGGGGTTAAAGGAGAGAGGGTATCATGGAAAGAAAGGTGGTGGGGGTTATCGGGGGGGGAGCCCGGGAGGAGAGATGTCGCGGCCGCAAGATGTCCCCAAAAGAGCAGTCTGGGAACGGGTGCATTGGGAGCAAAGGTATGAAGAGGCTGGGCGCTGGGGGTTGAGTATCAGGGGGGTGGCTGCGCGAGGGGAGGTGAAATAGGTCAGGACGCAAAAAGGGCCGCGTGCAATGCGTCCAGACGCTGACTTGGGCGTCCGGACGCATTGGACGCAGCCGTTTCACTTCCTGACAGAATGAGCCCAGGCTGACGCACACAGAACAGGAGTTTACGTTATAAGCGCCTGGAACGCCCGGCGCACAGGGTGAGCGGGGAGAAACGGCACGCAAGGTATTTTTTTTGCTGATGTCTATTATACAATCTATCTTCCATCTCGAGCTCCACATAGTAGGGGTAAAAACCACCAGCGTTTACTTGTCCACTGATGGAAAACCTTTCTTATGTTACGCGACCTCTCTCGGGCCCGGCATCTCCGGGGTGTCTCTATGAAACCTTTCCACCACTTCTTGAGCGTTCTTCATACCTTCAGGTGGCTCCCAAGTATTGTAATCCTCAGCGGACGCCTTCCATTTTACAAAAAAGCGCAGATCTTTCATCGGTTTATTCCTTCCTCGAACCTTTCGCGTGTAGGAAATAATCTCACTCTTGACGATCCTTTATACCTTCAATTCTAAATCTCCATCAATGTCTTCGGCATCTCGTGTGGGTTGTTCGCAATTTGGTTGGTTCGAGGATCGGTAGGGTTCCAACAGCGAAACGTGAAACACAGGATGAATTTTCCACCGCGGCGATATTTCTAACGTGTATGGCCTGCTTCCCTTCTTTTCTAACACTTTGAAAGGGCCATAGAAGTTTTGGACTCAGCTTCTTTGATGGTCGTTTGGTACGTATGTTCTTCGCATTCAACATTACCAAATCGCCGACTGCGATGCTGGGTTGTTCCGTCGCTTTGCGGTCGTAATATTTCTTCGTCGATTCCCGTGTATTGTCTAGGGTTTGTTTCGCCTGTCGATGAATATCCTGAATCCAGTGAGCATCCATGGTCGCCCCGGGGTTATGAGCTTCTCTCTCGTTCATCCACTCCGTTTGTGGGTGAAAGGCGTAGTTGGCGAAGAATGGGGTCATCTTGTGTTTGGTTGCCGAGTTGGTATAGGCCTGTTCGGCTAACAGCAACAATTGGTCCCAGTCTTTCTGATCGTAATTGACAAACCTCCGTAAGTAACCTTCGAGCACTTGGTTGGTTCTTTCAGTTTGTCTGTCAGTTTGAGGGTTGTACGCCGTCGACATGCGTCGTTTAACTCCTAGCATTGAGCACAATGATTCCTAGAATTCGGCTGGAAAACTTCGCGTCCATGTCCGATATGATCTCAGTTGGCAATCCGTGAGGTTTCCAGACTTCCCGAAGGGAGGTGTCTGCAACGTCTTTTGAAGTCGCATTTTCGTGGAGGCCGATAAAATGAGCCATCTTGGTGAACCTGTCTACTACTACCATGATCTGGGTCTTACCCTGCGCTTCGGGCAGTTGGGTGATGAAGTCTGTTGATATGGAGGCCCAGGCGGCATAAGGTACTTCTAAGGGTTGAAGTAATCGGTACTTCGCCTGCCGTGGGATTTACTGTGTTGACATTCATCGCAGGATCGTACATTGTCTCTGATCCAATCTGCGTGCTGTTTCCAGTAGAAACCCCTGTTACTATCTCAATCCTTTTTTCCTGTCCGAAGTGCACTGCTACTAGCGAGTCGTGACAGCCTTGGGCTATCTCGGTCTGAAGCGCTTCATTTTCTGGAATGGATAATGGATTTTTGTAGTATAGTAACCCGTCCTTTCCAATCCATTCGTCCGGCACCTTTTTCCCACCTTCTCTTAACTTAACCATTTCACGGCCTCGGTCCTGCCACTTCTCATCCTCCTTGCCAGCCACTCTAATCTTGTTCAGAAATGAATCGTTCATTGTTCGCGTCAGGGCTGCAGTGATGTGAGTGCTTGATAACATTTCTCTTTCTTTCATTAACCGAGGGTGATAGCCGATATCAGCTGCGCTAAAGACCTCATTTTTGCTTGTGTCCGTGTGAAGGAAACATATTGTGACTTCTTCTTCTTTAGCCATGATGGATCACTTAGGGTTCATGTTACTTGATCCGAAGGCTATTTTTCCTCCCTCGGTTATTCCCAGATCGTCTACTTCCATGCCGTCGGCGTTGGCAACTTTTTCAACTATGAGTTGCACTATCCGATCTCCTGCCTTAAATACGCAGTCCGCTTCGCCATGATTTCGAAGTATGACCTTGACTTCTCCGGTGTAATCTGCATCTATTACACCACCCCCCACTGCTATTCCCATCTTGCTAGCCATACCACTTCTCGCCGCTAGCCTTCCGTAGGTTCCTTCCGGCAATCCTATCACAATACCAGTCTCCACGATTGTCTGACCTTTTGCTGTACCAGACCGTCTGTCAGGCCGTAGATGTCATGACCGGCCGCAAACGGTGATCCTTTCGTCGGGATTATAGCCTTGTCCGAGAGCTCATAACTCTGAGGTGTCCAGATTCGGGTGTTTCTGGGATGAGAGCTGTTTCCGGGCTTCGTTTTTGATGACTTATGGAAATTTCAAAATGTTCAGATTTCAGAATTGACTGTTCACTGTGACGGGCTCCCTCCTCAGGACGGTCCTCCGGCCGTCTACTTCATGCGTCAGGCTTCCCGCCTTGGCTTCCCGGAACGTAGACTATTTGAAAGTTACAGTTGGTCAACTCCTGTGCCCATCGGATTGGTCGTTGGTTCCAGACTTTTTTGGTTAAGAAAGACTGCAGGTTTTGGTGGTGGGTGTATACCGTCATGGGTTCTTCTTCACCCCAGATGTATCTTTTCCATTCTTTGAACGCTTCCATTATTGCGAGTAATTCTTTGTCATGTATCTCGTAATTTCTCTCCGCGCTGTTTAACTTTCGAGAATGAAAAGCCACTGGGTGAAGAGGTTTTCCTTGGTATTGTGACAGTTAGCATCCTAGCGGGAAGTCGCTTGCGTCCATCTCGACAACTGTTCTTCTTCCTGGGTAGAAATGCGTTAAAATTGGTGCCCTGGTAAACCTCTTTTTTAACTCCTCAAACGCCTCTTCCTGCTCTCTTCCCCAGCAAAAATCTTTTGGGTTTCCCTTCAACGTTTCGGTTATTGGTTTGCAAACCTTTGAGAAATCTTTGATGAAACACCGATAGAAGTTTGCGAACCCAATAAATGTTTGGACTTCATTAACCGATCTCCGGTGTGCCCAATTTTGAACCCTTTTCACTATTCTATCACTCATGGTGAATCCGCTTGTCTTGACAATGTATCCTAAGAATTCGACCTCATCTTGGTCGAACACTGAGTTTTGCAATGAGACCGCCAAGTCGTGCTGTTCGAGTCGGTCAAGCACTTTTTGGACCCGGTTGATGTGGTTGTCCATATTTTCGGAGTATATTAGGATATCGTCTAGGTAGATGACTACTCCGTGGTCCAAGAATTCCCTTCGGATTTTGTTAATCATGGTCTGAAATGTCGCAGGGGGGTTAACGAGCCCGAAACGCATGACCTTGTATTCGTAGTGTCCGTATCGCGTACGAAAGGCTCTTTTGTGTTCGTTGCCCTTCCTCATTCGAATAAGATGATATCCATCTTTGAGGTCGAGTTTGGTAAACACCGTTGCTCCGGCAACACTGTCTCGGAGTTCATGCATGCGCGGTAGGGGGTATTTATTCCGGATCGTCAACTTGGTGAGGTTCCTCTATTCTACACATAGTCGTGGACTTCTATCTGGTTTTGAAACGAAGAGGATTGGCGTGCCGTAAGGGGATTTGCTATCAGCGATTTTGCCCTCTGCCATCATCTTCTTGAGGTATTTATCCAGTTCGTTCAACTGGTGTGCCGAGATTGGGTAAATCAGCCCCCACGGGGGCTGGGCCCCTTCTTTAAGGTTGATGGCGTGGTCGAAGGTTCTTCGAGGTGCCAACATCCTATCTTTTTTCTCTTCAAAAAGCCCCTTATACTGCCAGTATGGTTTCGGCAGCGCCTCCAACTGTACTCCTCCTTCTTCTCGTTCTATCCTTCCTACGTACGGTTCTTCCTCATCGTAAGCCACAGTTCCATCCCATTCAAACATATCCGCCACAGCCTCATCTTCTATATAAGCGTGGCACTTTGCTTGTTCAAAAGCACATTTATGTGCGTCTGCGATATTTTTAAGGGGGTGCTCATAATGCCACCACCCAAAGGGTATGATTAAGTCATACCTTCCGGCATTCGCAATTTCGCAGGATATCATACTTTGGTGGCCGTTGGCACGGATTTCCAGGAGAAGTGGATGGGTATAGAATATTCCTCCGGTAGGAGCGGTTTTGCCATCTCAGGTTGTGATTTTTACCGGCGAATCCCTGGCTTCGGTCGTGATTTCGAGCCATCGTGCAGTGTTTTGGTTCATGAGCAAGATATTTTAACCGGAATCTAAGAGTACCCTAATCGCGTGTTTTCGTCCTTTTAATTGAATAAATGCCTTCCCCTCAGGGCAGGCGTAATGCTTCGGCGTTTTAAGGGGTCTAGAGCTTTTGCTCGGGTCTTGATGAAATCGTTTCATCATCGCTGTGACAAGTAGAGTGGGGGTTTGTTACCGCAGCTGTGCAGTTTCGGCTCTTAAAGCCTCCTCAGACAAACCTTTACGATAACTTTGTAATATTTTGATATCGGGCAGCCCACTACTAGCGGTCTTTACCTCCTACCGAGGAGTCCCCATATCACAGGAGTGGTGGTTCACTAGAGTACCTCGCGAGTTCGCGATTAGGATGCGCGGTCCTTTATCGTCGACTTAGCCCTCATATGAGACAGTCCCCTCCGACGAGTCCACCGTACCTTCGTCTTCGAGTTTGGTCTCACTCCCGAGATCTCCTCGGACACCATTCGTCGGGCATGAACCTTGTGCCCAATAGAGGCGCCCCCAGCTTCTATTTGCCCGGCTGTTTTACCTGGAGAGAAAGTGATGTTGCCCTGGATTTCGACCCTGCTTCGCGTGTTGTGCAACTCAAGTTCCGTTCCGACGAATGGTAATCTTCTTTTTCCCTTTTAGTCTCGTCAACCGCTTTCTTCGCTTGTACTTTTTTATGGCTCCCGTGGTGAGCACCGACTACCCATTTTTGGACATAAAATGGCTACGGCTATCATTTGGTCTTTTAGCCTGCCGGTGGGATATCGTCACCGACTACACCGCAGCCCTTTCGATTTGAGGCGGCAACCTCACTACCCGATCACCGTGGTTGTCTGTACCTTGATGACTTTATTAAAATGTCGTCATCATCAAAGGCCCAAGCGGGGGGCGTTAGCACCGCTCCCTTCGAGCTTTCTCCCTGGGCATCAACGGCCACAGTGGCTACCTGGGGGCGTCGTTTCGTTGCGAATGCGGACTGTCGTTCGGGCTTCGATTGCCCTCGGTATATAGCTGACACCAGTATCAGCTTTCGACAGTATTTCCAGGTGTGGTTTCTCATTCCGCACCGTGCGCATTCGTTGTCAGATTTCCGTTTATCAATAACTTTTTCATCGACGCCCTGGTGGGCCGCTGCTCACACCTTGTGTTTGACCTCCCCCACCGGTCCCACCGACCCTTCCTTTTTCACCTTTCTCTCCCCAGCCTTTTTCTTCTGGTAGTTCGCCTTTATCTTAGCCTGTACTGCCTTTTTACACGCTTTGTGGTGACCGTTGGCTTCGCATCCTCGAACTTTCTTTTCTCGCCTCATGGCGCGCCTGAGGGACCACGTCTTCGAAGATCTTTTGTTTCTTTGAAATCTTCTTCTGTTCGAGTTACAGTCCTGACTGCTTCCAACCCTTCCCCATTGTGGACATATTCTCTATGTGAGAGCCGTTGCAATGCTTCTACGGGAAGTTCCTCTTCAATCATTTTCCTCCAGGCTATTCCAGTGACTCTTGCATGGATATTTAAATTCTCCATCTCCATCAACAATTTGGCAACATCACCGCGATATTTGACCGATCCCATTTCTCATAGGGATTTTTCCGCTTCATGGGTGGGTCAGAAGCGTCGCAAGGCTTGTTCTGCAAAGACATGCCAGAACTGGTATCCTTCTTGTCTTCTATAACCTATTTCTCAGGTCATTTGTCGTCGGTAGGTTAACGCAAATGGTGCGACTTCTTTTCCGTCCATTCTGCTTATGGCGTATCGGATTCGTTGTGCCTCGTTCTCCCACTGCCAACTGTTTTTGACCAAAATAATCCGTGCATGTCAGTAGCCACATGCGTATATCTTGGTGTTTCTCGTTCCTAAACATGGCAGGGGGTTCCGCGGGGACTCTTGTTCGTTGTCCCAAGGCGTTGGCCAAGACGTATGAGAACAAGTTAAACTGTTCGTCATTTTCGGCGTCATAATCATCTTCTTCTAGCTAGGGTGCGGGTCTCTCCTCCCGTCTTCCTTTCCTTCTCTCATCTAGTTTCCTTACAGATCCTTCTCCATCATCATCGAGGTCTCCTCCTCCTCCGCCGCGTGGAGCTCCTCCCGCTCCTTGTGGTGGTGGTGGTGGTCTACCTCCGCCTGCCCCTGAAGCCTCTCGTGTTGGATCTGACACCTTGCCTTTTCCCTTAACCTGCCCTATTAAGGTCTGCACCATTGCTTTTAGCTCCGAGATCTCACCATCTCGTGCCGGCTCTGCCAGCTGGTGCTCCAACATCTCTTTCTTCAAGCGGTTAAGACTTATCTCATGATTTTCCAGCTGCCTTTTGTGCTGCTCATTTAACCTAACGATTTCCTGGTCTAGGAGTAGGTCTTGGTGTATTGACTGAGCCTCTGTACCTTGTGCCGTTTCGTGATGCTGGGATGTGCCAGCCTCGTATCTGGCTTGTGTGTCATTGGTTTCTCCCAACCGCTCGGCTACCGTGGAAGCGAAGCTTTCCTGGACCTTCTGGGATTCTTGGTCCCAAATCCGTACTTGTTCGTCCATTGGGTTCAGTGCTTGACCAACAATTTGGGCACCAGATCTTACCTGTGATTTGAATTTGAGAAGTTCGTGAGCCATGGCTAGAACCTCGGCTGGTAGGGAGTTAAAGGATAGATGCCGTGCATCACGGCTTTCTTTGAGGGTTGGATCGAATCAGCCTAGGATTCTGTCCAGGCGTTCGATCCAACCTGTCATGACGGAATCGTGGGTAGGGGCAGGGCTCTTTGAACTCCTTGGTCGCCTGCTTCGTTGCTTGACCAAGTAGCCTATCCCGAGGGTTGGGGACCACTGCGCGGGACCAACAGAGTGTGACCGAGCTGGTCGCGTGCTGTCGGTTTCCACACTCGGCGTTGTGTCTTGGGACAACTCGTCTGGTCCCTCTCGTTCTTCTGCTTCTTCTGATCGCCATTCCATGGCCTCCCGCACTTTGGGGGCAGAAGCCATCTCTTTGGTTTCTATAAGGAATACTTATCTTTTGTTTCCTCCCCAGGCGTCTGGTATTTGAAAATGCTGACTGGAACGCGGGTTGGTGTCTGGGTACGGGGTGTACCAAATGGAGTTTGATTTCTCCGAGGGGGTGTGATAGGTGAATTATTTGCCGTACTGGTATTGGTATAATGAGGTTATCTCTTCGCGGGCAACGGTATTTTCTGGGTTTATCCACCAGAAATAGGATTCGTGGTAGGGCTCTTGTGTCCCTAATTTGGGTATAGTTGTAAGGACTTCAAGTTCGTCTATCGAGATAGTCCTCAATGGTCTTGGTTCAAACGGTTTTTTGGGTTTGGGAGTATGAGTGTGTCGGCCAAACATTCGTCTCCGTAACGATGAGAAGTATCAATATACTGTTAGGTCGTAGCTTCGGCCTGAGGTATTCCAACAGCTAGGACCTGAAGCGATTTATATCGGAGAACTCACTAAGAAGACTCGAGCAATGTAGGCTAGATATAATGATATACTTCGGGATAGATCTTCGAAGTATTTGTAACGATAAGATAAGAACTTATTATATTGATAAAATCTCTTCTCCCTGCTTGATGTTCTTAATAGCAGCGAAGGTGCTTCGTCATTTATATTCTGCGTCTGAGCAATCGTGGTATACATGCTAACTCTATGCGAACTAAGTACTTTGCCCATAACTCTGCGAACATCACCTGAGTGCGAACACTCGTAGACCCTGAAAACTCTCTACCACACCTTTTGCTCTCATGGCCAACTTATCGGTCTGCGCTTGCATTATTCCTGATGGTGTGGGAACCACGTCAGGTGTCAGCTCCTCCGTTTATCCGTTGACGAAGATGGTTACGAATTATCGCGCCCTCGTGCTCGCCGAAGGTAGTCTAACTCGCCGGACACAAGATGGCCAATCTTCTTTCGTTGGTTCCGTCGAGAATTCAATCTGCAACTGCATGTTGTATTCTGGTCTTCCGGCATTACATGACTTGTCCTCGGGATCGTGCCTATAGGCATTTTCCCTCAGACTCCATCTTTTACCAACTTGTCTTTTGTGGATGCACCCGATCCTCTTACTGGGCATAGTTACCTTCTTCATACCCGACACGACTTTGTGGATACGAGGCGACTAACTTGGGTGCAAAACGTCCCGTTACGCTGGACCCAACCTTCCGACTGTCTGTCTTCAAGCGTCTGTAACCTTATGCACCGTTGTCCGATTCACCTGCCACCACTTGCATAAGCTGCCCGAAGGTCTCCCCTCATACATCCTGCGAACAGGACCCGGTCGGACGGACGGCCGCGACGTATCCGGTGTTATAAGATGTGTCCCATCCACAGTGGTCTCTGGTGTTGGGACGCAACTACCCAGGCGGCCCGTGGTGACGCGCCATCCCCATGCCGGGGCTGGAGGCCGGTCTTATCTTTTTCCTTCGCAGTTCGTGTGCGTCAAGGTAGGGTAACTTTGCCCTGTAAATCCTTCAGGGGAGTCCATCCACCTAACACTTTTCTTTGTTATTTGTTTGGATTTATAGGTTTTGTTGTCTCCATAGCTAGCGCTCATGAGGCTTTTTGTACCTTAGAAACAATGAACTCATGATTACAAAAAAAGAAAAAAGAAAAAAAAAAGACCAAGAGATAGGCCACGCTTCTCGCAAACTTCCTCCCCCCCCCTACATGTCACATACTCACTCAACTTTACCCCGCTTTGCCTCCGGAACAAGCCCCTTGCCCACTTCTCCTTCCTCGTTCGCCCTCATCGCGGATTCTTATCAGATTCCCCCGGGCAACCCTGCCCCGTCAAGATCAGCTACCCCTGTGACCGACTACCCTTTAGCCTTCATGGCGGAACAACTGGCCCAGGCCAGGAGTGCCCTTCGCCTAAACCCCCTAGACCTCCCTGCTTTTAGGGCCGAAACACTGGCCAACACGATCCCCGCTGAGTCTACCACTGTCGCTCTCCAATCCCAGCTCGTCAAGGGGCTTGTCACCTTTTCCCATGAGCTGAGTGGGGTATCCCAGAAGCTCCAACCATCTCCCAGGAAAATGAGGCCATTAGGGAGGAACTCCACGACGTCTCCTCGCAGCTGGCCAACCTCCCCCCCACTCAAGACCAAAGCCCCCCCCAAGTGCTGGCTGACCTCGAGGCATCTATTCGCGACCTGTCAGATCTTGTGTCGGCCCCAGTCCCAGTCCCCCCGCAAGCGCCGGCCCCCACCCATACGGCCCACACGACTTTCGCCACCGCAGGCCCCGACCCCTCTAGGAAGGGTAAGGAAAGGGCCCGAGCACCACACAGACCAACCCCCACTGTGGCTGAGGACCCTAAATACCTCATACCATTCTACGACACAAAGCTTGGCAAGGCTTTCAGCGACCCCGAGAAGTACGCTAGGATGTTGCCGCACAGCTGCGAGGCTGGTGAATACCGGAGGGGTGCATATGACGTGTCCTCCTTCACCCCCGGCTACCTTCACCCTGAGAACAACCCCTCCCCCTCCTATGCTCAAGTAGCCTCTGGCTCCGGCTCTGGTGGCAAGGACAAGAAGAAAGCCGGCAAGCAGCCCTTCCCCCCGCAAGTTGCGAGAGGGGTCGCCCCACCTGTTAATAAGGGGCCTCCCTCCCTCCCAGGTGCCCAAAGTCGATTTTTCGCCCCTCACCAGTCCCCCGCCCCTCACCCAGAAGCTCCATCCATTGCAGCAACCTTCCCACACATAGATGCCCGTGTCCTCCTTGAATCAAACTGCCTCCTCCGCTTGGTTTCTCTGCCACCGTGAACCCACGTGGTGCCATCTCCCTCACTGTCACCGACAAGGCAACTCCCGCCGCGTCCAACGCCCCATATTTCGACTCCCTCACTAGGGCTCTATACCAACCCTTCCCAGTGGGCGAAAACCCCTCGTGCACCTTAGTTCTTGCCCCTACAGCAGTACAACTAGCCATTCACGGCCTCCCACTACGCTTCCTCCCTCACGATGAAGAGGAACTCTTCCCATATATCAGGCAAGCAATCCTCAACGACAAATCAACCCCGGTTCTCTCAGCCAGGTACCTTAACCCTGACACAGATTTTTGTAGTGCCAAACAGGCCACTTCGGTGGTTGTCACTGTCGACCCTCAGCACGTATCGGCTCTCACTTCAGGGGTCTTCATCCTCTCGCAGAAGCGCAAGGTCGACCTTGCCTTCTCAGCTAACTGAACCTCCCTGTGTAGAAACCGTTGGAGATACGGATATGCCCATCAACGATTCCCTGCCACCCACCCGACGTGCCCCATTTGTGCGCTTCACCATACACGCGCGGCTCACAGATGTCAAAATCCCACCTGCCCCAGGAGCGGGAACAATAAGCCAGTCCCATCCTGTTGTCCGACCTCGCCCCCCCATTGCTGCCCCTTCGGTAACGACCACACTGCCACATTCAAGGAATGTCCGGCTCGACCTGGCCCAACTAGCCCCACCAGACCTGCCTCCACAGTCCCACCTGGTCCAGACCCCATGGATATGGCGGTCGATGGCGGCCCAGCACCCTCTACTCCCACAGCCAGGGCGGGTCCCACTGAGGTGGACCTTGTAACCCCTAGGCAACCACCCCCGGCTGGACCTCCGCGTCCGGGCACCATTCAAGGCTTTGGCGGTCCTCTCCCCCTGGAGGCCCAAAGCCCTTCCCCCGCTCTTTCAGACCATCGTGCTCGTCCCGGTAATGATTAATCACCCCCGTCCCACTGGGAAAGGGCCGGCCCCGAACTCCAAACTACTTTCCATCGTTCAACATAACTGCCTTGGGAGCTGGGATGTTTTCCTATGTTTATTTGAGTTGTTCAAGGAAGCGGCAACATATCGTTCGATAGTCCTCCTGCAGGAACTGCCTGGCCGCAGGGCCCACCATCCCTCCTTTGGTTGCTTTAAGTCCTTTTTTCCCCCGGTTAGGAGGCCACGAGTGGCGGCCTACGTTCATACATCATTTTTGTCTGTCTTTTCGGTACTCCCTAGGTTCAAGGGGGTGGATGATGTCCTCGCCCTAGACGTCTCCTCCCAGGAACCCCTCTTCTGGACCAACTTCCACTCCTTTAAGATAATAAACGCCTACTCCACCAATAGGCGCGACCACTGGGTCCACCTGGTCTCGCCAAAACTCTCTTTCCGTCTCTGGGGGTTCCCCGCCTGGTAGTAGCGGACCTTAACATACACAATGCCCTCTCTGACCCACTGCGGTCCCTCTCACCACGAGAAATCAGCTCCTCGACCCCGTACTTTGGAAAAACAGCCGAAGCAGGTTTTGCCCGCCTGAACCCTCCCGGGGAATACACTAGGTTTCTCCTGACGGGTAAGGCCCGCCCCTCAGTTATTGACCTGTCCTTCGCAAACCCTCACCTCCTGCCAATGGTTAAAGGCTGGGAGGTCTCCCTCCCCTCGACTGGCTCCGACGATATGCCGATAACAATAGACCCAGCCCCCCCCACCCTGATCCCAAGCCCCAAGCGCCCTCGGTAGTTCGATACGGACGGGGAAACTATCACCCCAATCTTGAGGGAATTTATGATCCCTCCAGTCCCCCCGTGCCCCTCGCCAACAGACCTGGAGATGTGGCTGGCTGGGTCACCAGATCGGCTCACTGCCCTCCTGAAGGAACACACACCAGTCTCCAGACCCTCTCACCATTCCAAACCCTGGTGGTCCCCCCACCTGACCATCCTCCGCCGTGAGTTCCACAAAGCCGCCAGGATGGCTAGAAAGCATGGCACCCCTGCCCTGAGGGACGTGGCTCACTCCTCCAAATCGGGGTATTTCAAGGCGATCATGACCACCAAAAATGAACACTGGTCGTCCTTCCTGTTAGGCGCCACCCCCCAGAGCCTATGGACGGCCAAAGGGTTCGCCTACTGCCGTACCCCACCTTGCTTCCCCTCCCTCCCAGGGGCGGAGACCCTTCAGCAGATGAACGAGGTCCTCTTAGGCCATTTCTTCCCCCCGTGGGAACCGTTCTCGCCGCCCCCTAGGCTGAGACCTTATAAGAAGGCACCCCCATTGACTAAGGAAGAGATATCGACAGCTCTGTCAAAGTGCTCCCCCACATCGGCCGCGCGTCGCGATGGGATCCCCTACTCCACCTGGAAGCAGGTCAACAAGATCAACCTGTCCCTCCTCCTCCAAATCCTCTCACAGCTGGTAAGCCTAGGGTACCACCCAGCCTCGCTAAAGGGCTCGAATGGAATCGTGCTCGACAAACCCGGGAAACCCTCATATGAATCCCCAGCCTCCTTCAGGATAATAGTCCTGATCCGGACCTTTTCGAAAATCCTAGAAACGATAATAGCCTCCTGCCTCCTCCTGGTAGCACGGTTGAAGGGCCTGCTCCACCCAAACCAATGCGGCCCCCTGCCTGGGCTCAGCACTTACGATGCAGTCCTCACCCTCTTCAATGACGTTAAAACTCTACAAAGGCCAAGGCTCAAGGTCTGGTCCCTGTTCTTGGACATCACAGCAGGGTTCGATAACGTCGACAACTCCACTCTCGCCGCATTCTAAGGGAGGGCGGGATTCCCTCATACCTGGTCTCCTGGGTTTCATCCTTTTTAGGGGAACGGAGCTGCACTCTGGTCTTCCAAGGGGCCCCAGGGACCACGTCTCCGGTAAACGTCGGCGCCCCCCAGGGTTCCCCAATCTCCCCCCTCCTCTTCCTCCTTTACTTGGCACCTCTTCATTTTAAGATCCCCCAAGGCTTGATGATCTCATACGTGGACGACTTTGCCCTCACTACCGCCTCCCCTTCTTATCGGGGTAACATCAGCCCTGTCCAGAAGCTCTTCGAGAGACTAGAAGTAAAGGCCCTTCGATTGGGCGTCTAGTTCTCAATTGCAAAGACAGAGCTCATACACTGGAGGACCCCAGCCAAAGGCATTCCCCGAAGTGCCCCTCCCCCATCCAGATCAAAGGGGAACTATTCCGTCCCCGCGACTCGGTACGGTGGCTCGGATAGTGGTTCACACCGGCCCTTGACTCCTCATCCCACTTCTCACCTCGACTGGCTCTAGCTCAGGGCACCTTCGCCCTCATCAGACGCCTCAGCCCCCCCGGCGCAGGCCTCGCCCCATATCTCTGCCACAGACTGGCAACATCCTTGGTGGCCCCCATCCTGCTGTACGGCGCGGATCTCTTCACACCCAGCACAGGTGCCACAGCCCGCCTCAAGACCTTTTAGCACAAGGTCCAGAGATGGATCACGAGCTGCTTCTCAACCACTCCAACAGGGATCCTTGAGGTGGAATCCGGCCTCCCTCCAATCCCCCTCCTGATCTCCCAGCGGCAAAGGATAGCGGCGCTCAGGGTAGTATGCTCCCCACCTGAGGTGAACCCAGCCAAGGCAGGCCTTCATTCCTCTTTTCCCTCCCTCTCAAACGACCAGGCACAAGACTCCTCGACAGCTCTGACAAAGGGCCTCACGTCTGTGTACCTTCCCCTAAATTGGCAAACCCCACGGCCAGTCCCCCCTATGAGGAATCACCTCCTGATAGATGCGGTGGCCCACAAAATCATACCCTTCACCCACGGGGTATCTAGGATGCCTATGATTAATTGCCACCTCGTTTCCCTGGCCCTAGCCGTCCCTCCCCAGCCCCTGATGGACAACACTTACTCGGCCCTGAAGAAAAGGGTGAGGGAGGCCCTCCTTGAGGAGTGGTCCGTCCTCTTCCCCACGCCAGGTTTCTACCTCCACCGCCCCGCCCTGACCCGCGCCCCTTCATGGGATTGGGCAAGTTGCTGGCCGGACGGATTCATCAGAGGAGAGCCGGGAAAAGCTACCTGGCCGCCCATCCCACCTGGAGGTCCCCCGACGCCGACGCCTCCTGCCCCTGCTGTGGTCTCGAGCCCGAGTCTTTCGAACATGCTATCCTCGCTGGCCGCTGCAGACAAGGTGCTCGTACACTTCTACTCCACAGTGTCACGAGCGTCAGTCAGGACGCTCCCCAATGGTCCTCCCTCCCAATGCTCAAAATGCTCGCCACATTCATCAGCGTAACCTCTACGGGATTGCCCCCATGTATGTTGCCACCAGACACTCCCGACTCTTCCCCCCCGCTGCCCCTGTTACCCCTCACAGTGCCACCCCCTGTGTTTCGTGTTTTTTCGTTGGCTGAGGTTTTGGCTTGTTGAAATTTCCCTCGATATTACGTGTGCTTTCTGTTAGGTGGTAGCTTCGGCGTGAGGTATTCCGACAGCTAGGACCTGCGTCGTTATTATATCGGAGAACTCATTGAGAAGACACGAGTAATGTAGGCTAGATATAAGGGTTACTTCGGTATAGATAGTCAAAGTATTGGTAACAATAAAGTAGAAACTGGTTATATTAATAAGATCTCTTCTCCCTGCTTGTTTGCTTAATAGTAGCGAAGATGCTTCGATATTTTTATTGCGCGGCTCAGCAATCGTTGTATACATGCTAACTCTATACGAACCAAGTATCTTGCCCGCAACTCTGCGAACTTCACCTGAGTGTGAACACTCGTAGACTCTGAAAACTCTCTACCACACCTTTTGGCTTGCATGGCCAACTTAGCGGTCTACCCTTCTATTAATCCTGATGGTGTGGAGACCACCTGAGGTGTCAACTCATCCGCTTGTCCGTTGACAACTATAGTTACGAATTAGCTTACCCCTGTGGTCACCGAGGGTAGTATAACTCGCTGGACAGAAGATGGCCAGTCTTCGTGGGTTGGTTCCGTCGAGAATTCAACATGCGACCGCTTATCATATTCTGGTCTTCCGGCATTACATGACTTGTCCTCGGGATCGTACCAATGGGTTTTTTCCCTCGGACTCCATCCTTGACCAACATGTCCTCTGTGGATGCACCCGATCCACTTACTGGGCATGGTTACCTCCTTCATACTCTACCCGGCTTTGAAGGTACAAGGGGACTAACTTTCGCGCGATACGTCCCGTTACCTTCGACTCAGTCTTGTGACTCTCTGTCTTGACGTGCCTGTAACCTTATGCGCAGTTGTCTGACTCACCTGCTTCCACCGGCATAAAGTGCCCCAGGGCCTCCCCACATGTATCCTCCTAACAGGATCCGGTCAGATGGACGGCCGCGACCTATACGGTGTTATAAGATGTATTCCAGTGAGACTGGGCTTTGGTATTGGGACGCAATTACCCAGGCGGCCCTTGATGACGCGCCGTTCGAACGCCGGGGCTGGAGGGGTGTGTTATCTGTTTTCTTCGAAGTTCGTGCGTGGGAAGATAGGGTAGCTTTGCCCTGTAAATCCTACCTGGCGGTCTGTGCGCCTAACACGAGCTCCTGTCTTCAAAGTCTTCGTCCCGAATACTCCAGGTCTATTTCACAATCTATCTTCCGTTTCAAGCTCCACATAGTAGGGGTGAAGACCACCGGTGTTTACTTGTCCACTGATGGAAAACCTTTGTTTTGTTACTCGACCTCTTGCACGTCCCGCATCTCTGTGTTTCCTTTATGAAACCTTTCCACCTCTTCCTCCGCATTCTTCATACCATCGGATGCCTCCCAAGTATTTTCATCCTCCGCACAGCCTTTCAATTTCACAAAATACCGAAGCGCTTTTATCGGTTTATCCCTTCCTCGTACCTTTCACATGTAGGTAATGATCTCACTCTTGACGATTTTTCTCTCTCCCACTCTAAATCTCCCTCCATATCTTCAGGATCTGGTGGTGGTTGTTCACGATTTGGTCGGTTCAAGGCTTGTTAGCGCTCGAACTGCGAAACATGAAAGCCAGGATGAATTTTACACCCTGGCTATAGTTCTAACTTGTATGCCCTGCTTCCTTTTCTTTCTAACACTTTAAAAGGGCTATACCGTTTTGGACTCAGCTTCTTCGATAGTGATTACGTACGGATGTTCTTCGCATTCAACATTACCAAGTCGCCGACCTGGATGTGAGGTTGTTCCATTGCCTTCCAGTCATACTATTTCTTCATTGATTCCTGCGTGTCATCCAAAGTTTGTTTGGCCTGTCGATGTATGTCCTGCATCCAGTGAGCATATCTTGTCGGTCCCAGGTTATGAGCTTCTCTTCCTTTAATCCACTCCGGCTGTGGGTGAAACCCGGAGTTGGCGAAGAATGGGGTCATCTTGTGTGGGTTGGGTGCCGAGTTGTTGTAGGCATGTTCTGCTAACGGCAATAGTTGGTACCAGTGGTTTTGATCGTAATTGACGAATGTTCGTAAGTACCCTTCCGGCACTTGGTTGGTTCTTTCCATTTGTCTGTCGGTCTGAGGGTGGTACGCCTTCAGCTGGGGGGTTTAATTCCTGGCATTTTGCACAATGATTCCCAGAATTCGCCGGAAAACTTGGCGTTCATGTCCGATATGATTTCTGTCGGTAATCGGTGGAGTTTCCAAACTTGGTGAAGGAAGGTGTCCATAACATCCTTTGAGGTTGTGTTTTCATGGAGGCTGATCAAGTGGGCCAACTTTGTGAACCTGTCTACTACTACCAATATCTGGGTCTTACCCTGAGATTCTTGTAATTGTCTGATGAAGTCCGTCGATATAGAGGTTCAGGCAGCACAGGGTACTTCTAAAGGTTGAAGTAATCCATACTTAGCATCCCGCGGTGATTTACTGTGTTGACATTCGCCATAGGATAGTAAATAGTCTCTGATCCAATCTGAGAGTCCTTTCCTGTACAAATCCCTTGTTACTATCTCAATCGTTGTTTCTTGTCCCAAGTGTCCCTCTACTAACGAGTCGTGACAGCCTTGGCCTATCTCCGTAGGAAGGGACTCATCTTTGGCGATGTACAATCGATTCTTGTTGAATAGTAACCCGTCCTTTTCTATCCATTCGTCCCGCATCTTTTTTCCCCTTTCTCTCAACCTAACCAGTTCATGGCCTCGTTCCTGCCACCTCTCATCCTCTTTGCCAGCCACTCTAATTTTGTCTAGAAATGAATCGTTCATCTTTCGCCTCAGGGCTGCATTGACGTGAGCGCTTGATAACATTTCTTTTTCCTTCATCAACCGTGGGGGATAGCGGATATCAGCTGGGCCAAAGAATTTGTTTTCACTTGTGTCTGCGTGAAGAAAACATATTTTGACTCCTTTTTCAGTAGCCATGATGGATCCCTTAGGGTTTAGATCTCTTGACCTGAAACCCAATGGTCCTCGCTCGGTTGCCCCTAGATGCTCTACTTCCATGGCCTCGGCGTTGGCAATTCTTGCTATTATGAGTTGCGCTATCCGATGCCCTGCTTTGAACAAGCACTCTACTTTGCCATGAGTTCGAAGTATGGCCTTGACCTTTCCGGTGTAATCGGCATCTATTACACCACCGCCCACTGCTATTCCCATCTCGCTAGCCCTACCACTTCTTGCGGCTAGCCTTCCATAGGTTCCCTTGGGCATGTTAGGCGCACAGACTCCCCGTAAGGATTTACAGGGCAAAGTTACCCTACCTTTACGCACACGAACTTCGAAGAAAAAAGATAACACCCCCCTCCAGCCCCGGCGTTGGGACGGCGCGTCATCACTGGCCGCCTGGGTAGTGGCGTCCCAACACCAAAGACCACTATCGATGGAACACATCTTATAACACCGTATACGTCGCGGCCGTCTGTCCGACCGGATCCTGTTCGCAGTATATATGAGGGGAGACCTCCGGGCACCATATGCAAGTGGAAGCAGGTGAATCGGACGACGGCGCATAGAGTTACAGACGCTGGAAGACAGACAGTCGCAAGGTCAGGTCATAAGTAACGGGACGTTTCGCACGAAAGTTAGTCCCCTCGTACTTACAAAGTCGTGTAAAGTATGAAGGCGGTAACTATGCCCAGTAAGTGGATCGGGTGAATCCACAGAGGACAAGTTGGTAAAAGATGGAGTCCGAGGGAAAATGCCTATAGGTACGATCCCGAGGACAAGTCGTGTAATGTCAGAAGACCAGAATACGAGATGCAGTCGCATACTGAATTCTCGACGCAACCAACCAAAGAAGAATGGCCATCTTCTGTCCAGCGAGTTAACACTACCCTCAACGAGCACCAGGGCAAGATAATTCGTAACCACAGTAGTCAACGGATAAACGGATGAGCTGACACCTGACGTGGTCTCCACACCATCAGGAATAATGCTTAGCGCAGACCGATAAGTTGACCATGGGAGCAAGAGGTGTGGTAGAGAGTTTTCAGGGTCTACGAGTGTTCGCACTCAGGTGAAGTTCGCAGAGTTGCGGGCACGGTACTTAGTTAGTATAGAGTTAGCATGTATACCGCGATTGCTCAGACGCGGAATATAAATATCGAAGCATCTTCGCTGCTATTAGAAACAACAAGCACGGAGAACAGATCTTATCAATATAATAAGTTATTCTACACTTTTATATCGTTACCAATACTTCGACAATCTATATCGAAGCCAACCATTATAGCTAGCCTACATTACTCGTGTCATCTTAACGAGTTCTCCGATATAATTACGATTAAGGTCCTAGCTGTCGGAATACCTCACGCCGAAGCTACCACCTAACAGGGCACTCCTATCGCAATACCCTTTTCCACCCTTGTCTGACCTTTTGCTGGTACCAGCCGGTCTGTCAGGCCATAGATGACATTACCAGCCGCAAACCGTGATCTGTTTGTCGGGACTATAGCCTTGTCCGAAAGCTTCAGTATCCTAAGGCTTGCAGTTCCGCGTTTTTCTGTGGTAAGGTTGGTCTCCGCACTTCGTTTTTGAAGAATTACAGATATTTGAAAGTGTTCTGTGTTCAAAATTGACTGCTCAGTTTGACGAGATCCCTCCGGAGGACGGTACTCTGGCCGTCTACTTAACGGGTCGGGTTCCTGCCTCTCCTTCCTGGTCCATAAACTATTTTGAGGTTATGGTTTGTCAACTCCTGTGCCCATCGAATTTGCCGCTGGTTCCAGACTTTTTTGGTTGAAAAGGATTCTAGATTTTGGTGATCGGTATATACCGTCACCGGTTCTTCTTCACTCCAGAGATATCTTTGCCATTCCTTGAACGCTTCCATCATTGCGCGTAGTTCTTTGTCATGTATCATATAATATCTTTCAGAGCTAATCAGTTTTGGAGAATGGAACGCCACCGGGTGAAGCCGTCTGCCTTGCTATTGGGATAGTACGCATCCGAGCACGAAGTCGCTAGCTTCTGTCTCCACTACCGTTGTTCTTCCGGGGTAAAAATTCCATAAGATCGGTGCCATCGTAAACCTCCTTTTCCACTCCTCAAACCCCTCTTCCCGCTCTCTTCCCCCGAGAAACTCCTTTGGGTTCCCCTTTAACGTCTGGGTTATTGGTTTGCAAACTTTTGAGAAATCGTTGATGAATCGTTGATTGAAGTTTGCGAATCCAATGAAGATTTAGACTTCTTTAACTGATCTTGGGTGTGCCCAATTTTGAACTCTTTTCTCATTTCCTTCACTCAGGGTGACTCCGTTTGACTTGACGATGTATCCCAAGAATTCCACCTTCTCCAGGTGGAACACCGACCTTTTCAACAAGACTCCTAAGTCGTGTCTTTCGAGTCGATCCAGGCCTTTTTGGACTATTTTGATATAGTGGTCCTTGTTTTCGGAGTATATCAGTATATCGTCTAGACAGACGACTACTCCGTCGTTCAAGATCTCCATTCCGATTTTGTTCATCATTGTCTGTAACGTTGCGAGAGCATTTACGACTCCAAAAGGCATAACCTTGTACGCGTATTGTCTGTATCGTGTCCAAAAAGCTGTCGTATGTTCATCGCCTTTCCTCATCTGAATAAGATAATATAAATCATTGAGGTCGACATTTGTACACACTTTCGCTGCATCACCACGGTCTCGGAGCTCATCCATGAGCAGTAGGGGGTTTTTATTCAGGATTGTCAACTTGTTAAAAGTGCTACAGTCCACGCATAATCGTAGACTTCAGTCTAGTTTCTGCATAAAAAGGATTGGAGCAGCATAAGGGGACTCGCGGTCAGCTATTCTACCCTCGGCAAGCATTTTCTTCAGGTACTTATCCAGCTTGTTAAACTGGTGTGCCGACATTGGGAAAAATTGGGCCCCAAGGGGGCTCAGACCCTTCCCTAAGGTTGATAGCGTGGTCAAAGGTTCTTCGAGGTGTCAACATCTTAGCTTTTTTCGGTTCAAAAAGCTCCTTATACTGACGGTATGGTTTTGGCATCGTCTCCAATTGTATTCCCCGTTCTTCCTCTCGTTCTATGAGTCCCACATACTGTGCTTCTTTATCTTAAGCCACAGTTTCGTCCCACTCAAACAAATCCGCCACTGCTTCATCTTCTATATGAGCATGGCACATCACCTCTTCAAAGACCCATTTCTTTAGGTCCGAGATATTTTTAAGGGGGTGTTCATCGTGCCACCACCCAAAGGGTATGATTAAATCAGATTTTCCTGCGTTCACAATTTCGCAGGATATCATGCTCTGGTGACCGTTGGCACCGATTTCCAATAGAATAGCATGAGTATAGAATATTCCCCTGGTAGGTGCTGTTTCGCCATCGAAGGTTGTCATTTTTAAAAGTGAATCCCGAGCTTCAGTCGGGATCTCTAGCCGTCGTCCGGTATCCTGGTTCATGAGAAGATGTTTGAACCAGAATCTTGGAGAAGGTTTATCGTGTGTTTTGACCTTGCATCACGATAATGCCTTGCCCTCAGAGCAAATGTAATTTTAGGTTTTTTAATGGGTTTTGAGCTGTCACTCAGGTTTTGATGAAGTGTCTTCATCACGGCGGTATTATGTAACGTGGGGGTTTGTTACCGCCGCTGGGCAGTTTCTGCTCCTAAAGCCTCCTCCGACAAACGTTTGGAATAAGTGTCTAATTTTTGAATATCGGGCAACCCACTACTAGCCGTCTTCTCCTGCCGAGGAGTTCCCATATTACTGGAGAGGAGGTTCACTAGAGTACCACAAGAGTTCGCGACTAGGGTGCGCAGCTCTTTATCGTTGACTTATCCCTCATGTGAAGCTGTCCCCTCCAAGGAGTCCACCATACCTTCGCCTTCGAGTTGGTCTCACTCCCGAGACCCCCGCCAACACCATCCGTCAAAATATGAACCTTGTGCACCATAGAGGCGCCCTTGTCTTCTATTTGCCTGGCTGTTGGACCTGGAGAAAAGGTTTAGGTTGCCCTGATGATCGACTTCCCTTCGCGTGTCCGGCAACTAAAGCCCTGTTGTGATGTATGGTTGTCTTCCCTTTCGATTTTAGGCTCATCGACCGCTTTCTTCGCTTATGACTCTTTATGGTTCCCGTGGTTAGCACGGACTACCCATTTCTGGTTGTAAAATGGCAACCGGTATCCTTTTCTGGTTTTTGGGCCTTCTGGTGGGATTCCTTCACCGACTGCGCCGCAGGTCTTTTGTTTCGAGGCAGCAACCTCACTATCTGATCACCGTTGATGTCGGTACCTGGATGACTTTTTATAAAATGTCGTCATCGTCACAGGGCCAGGCTGGGGGCCTTTGCACCGCTCGCTTCGCGCTTTCTCCCTGGCCATCAACGGCCACCGTGGCTACCTGGGAGCATCGCTTTCGTACGAATGTGGTCTGTCATTGGGGCTTCAATTGCCCTCGATATACAGCAGCGACTTGTACCTGCTTTCGACAGTATTTCCAAGCGTTGTTTTTCATTCCGCATCGCGCGCATTCGTTCTCATTTTTCAGTTCATCGAAAACCTTCTGATTGACGCCCTTGTGGGCCTCTGCCCACACCGTGTGTTTAACCTCCCCCGCTGGTATCACCGACCCTTCTTTCTTCACCCTCCTTGGCCCAGCCTTCTTTTTCGGGTAGTCCGCCTTTTCCTTCACGGGGTAGTGACTTTTTGACACGCTTTGCGGCAACAGTTGGTTTCGAATCCTCCCATTTCCTTTTGTCCCCTCTTGTCGACCCAGAGGGACCGCCCCTGGGTAGACCTTTTCCTTCTGTAAAATGTTCTTCCGCTCTGGTGACGGTACTGACTGCATCCAACAATTCCCCATCGTCGATACACTCTTGTAATGAGAGTCGTCATAACGTATCTTCAGGGATTTGGTCCTTAATCATCTTTCTCCCGACTATCCCGGTCACGATTGCATGAATATTGAGAGTTCCCATTTCAAGTAAGAACTTAGCGATATCACTGTGATATTTGACAAAGCCCTTTTGTGTAAGGGATTTTTCGGCCTCGTCGGTAGCGCCGAATCGGCGCACTGCCTGTTGTGCCAAGACATGCCAATGCTCATATCCTGCTTGTCTGGTGTCACCTAATTCTCCAGTCATCTGTCGCTGGTAGGTTATCGCAAATGGTGCGACCCCTTTCCCTTCCGTTCGGCTTATGGCGTATCGGATTCGCTGTCCCTCGTCCTGCCACTGCCAACTGTTTCAACCAAAATAATCCGTACATGTCAATAGCCACATGCGGATATCCTGGGGTTTCTCATTTCTGAACAGGGCAGGGGGTTCCACTGGGACTCTTGTTCGTTGTCCCCAGGCATTGGCCATGACTCGAGAGAACAGGTTAAACAGTTCGTCGTTCTCGGCGTCATTGTCGTCCTCTGGCTGGGGTGCAGGTCTCTCGTCTTGTCTTCCTTTCCTGCTCTCATCTAGCGTCCGTCGAGATCCTTCTCCTTCATCATCGGGGTCTCCTCCTCCTCCTGGAGCTCCTGCTTCCCCGTGTCGTGGTGGTGGTGGTCTACCTCCACCCGCCCCTGAAGCCTCTGGTGCCAGATCTGACACCTTCCCCTGTCCCTTCACCTGCCCCATTAACTGCTCCACCAGAGCCTTGGGCACCAAGATCGCACCAACTTGGGCTTCTCAAGACTCCTGCTAGCGTCGCAGGTCATCCTTCACAAGATTAATGCTTATCTCATAATTCTCCAGTTTCCGTTTATGCTGCTCATTTATCCGAACCATTTCCTGGTCCAGGAGTAGGTCCCATTCATCAGCAAAACAAATCAGTTTGCATTATTTGCATTTCAGCGCACCCTGCATCTTCTGGCTGAGTTCTGTGGGACAATTTTTTTGAAGTTATGTAATCAAAAAACCCGTTTCATTTATGATTAATCTAACAATTACGTAGACAAACATGAATTTTCAGCCCTAACGGACAACATTTACAGGTCCATTTTGGCTTCTGAAGTTTAAAACTAGATTCATGGGATGCACAGGATGCTGACCAGATGCAAACTCCACTACCGGGTGCGTTCAGATGCGTGTGGATGCAAAATCGAGTTTTTTTGCTGATGTTGCATTGACTGTTCGTCAGTCCCATGCACGGCTTCGTCGAGTTGGGAGGTGACAGCCTCATGTCTTGCATATCTCTCGTCTGTCTCCCCCACTCGTTCCGTGCTGTGGGTGGCAAAGCTTTCATGGACCTTTTGAGACTCCAAGTCCAAAAGTTGTACTTGGTCATCTATTCGGGCGTGCTCTCGTCCAAGTATTTGAACCCCTGATTTTAACTGTGTTTTGACATTTATCAGTTCTTGGGCCATTAACAATATGTCGGTCGGTAGGGAACTAAATGCAAGATGTTGGCTTTCTTGACTTACAGTGAGCTTTTGGTCGAATGGGCCTAGGATTTGGTCTAGTCTTCGAATATGAATGGCCATGCGGGATTCGCTAGTACGTTCGGGTGTTCGGCGACTGTCTCTTCGACGCTGTCCATACTTCTGTAGTCAGCCCATCGCAGCCTGCTGGGAACGCAGTGTCCGGTCAGGTGAATACGTCCGAGCCAGGTGCCAGACGGTTGTTTCCACACTAGGGGCTGAGGTTTTGGACAGTTCGTCCCCTGCATCCCCTTCCCCCTGCTGTTCTGCTTCCTCCCATTCCATGGCCTCAGGAGCTTTGGGGTCAGAAGCCATTTCTTCGACTTCTTAATGGAAAACGGATCTTTTTATTCCTCCCCACCTGTCCGGTATCTCAAAACTCTGACTTGAGCACTGGTTACTGTCTGGGTACTCAGTGTACCAGATGGAGTTTGTTTTCTCCGAGGGTGTATGATAGGTGAAGTCTTCACCGTATTGGTATCGGTATAGTGCGCTGATGTCTTTGAGTGTAACAGTGTTATCTGGGTTCATCCAGCAGAAATAAGATTCATAGTAGGGCTCTTGGGTCCCTGGTTCAGGAATATCGGTAGGGTTGAGGACTTGGTCTATTGAGGCAATGGTAAATGGTCTTGGTTCGAAAGGGTTTGAGCGTTTGGGAGTATGAGAGTTTCTGCCAAACATTCGTCTCAGTAACGTTGAGAAGTATCAATACACGGTTAGGTGGTAGCTTCAGCATAAGGTATTCCGACAACTAGGACCTGCGTCGTTATTATATCGGAGGACTCGTTAAGAAGACACGAATAATGTAGGCTAGATATAAGGGTTACTTCGGTATAGATAGTCAAAGTATTGGTAAAAATAAAGTAGAAACTTGTTATATTAATAAAATATCTTCTCCGTGCTTGTTTTCTTAATAGCAGCGAAGATGCCTCGATATTTGTCTTCCGCGTCTGAGCATTTGCGGTATACATGTAATCTAAGTACTAAGTATCTTGCCCGCAACTCTGGGAACTTCAGCTCAGTGCGAACAGTCGTAGACCCTCAAAACTCTCTACCACCGTATTTCGCTACTACGGCCAACTTATCGGCCTGCGCTTCCGTTATTCCTGATGGTGTTGCGACCAAGTCAGGTGTCAGCTCATCTGTTTATCCGTTGACAACTATGGTTATGAATTATCTTGCCATCGTGGTCACCGAGGGTAGTATAACTCGCTGGACCGAAGATGGCCAGTCTTCGTTGGTTTGTTCCGTCAAGAATTCAACATGCGACCGCATATCGTATTCTGGTCTCCAGCATTACATGACTTGTCATCGGGATCGTACCAATCGGTTTTTTCCCTCGCACCCCATCCTTTCCCAACATGTCCTCTGTGGATGCACCCGATCCACTTAGGGGCATAGTTGCCTCCTTCATACTCTACCCGTCTTTGTAGGTACAAGGGGACTAACCTTCGTGCGATACGTCCCGTTACCTTCGCCCCACTCACCTGACTGTCTGTCTTCAAGTGTCTGTACCCTTATGTGCCCTCTTCTGAGTCACCTTCCTCTACGTGGATATGGTGCCCGAAGGCCTCCCCTCAATATATCCAGCGAACCGGATCCTCTCAGACCGATTGCCGCGACGTATATGTTGTTATAAGATCTGTTCCAATGATAGTGGTCTTTGGTGTTGGGACGCAATTACTGACGTGCCCAGTGATGATGTGCCATCCTCGCGCCTGGGCTAGAGGGGTGTGTTATCTTTATTCTTTGAAGTTCGTGCCCATCCGGCTAGGGTAACTTGGTCCAAGAAAACCATACGGGGAGTCCGTGCGTCTAACACATGCTCCCCTCTTCGAAGTCTTGGTCCCGAATACTCTACGTCCATTAGACAATCTAGCTTCTGTCTCGCGGTCTTCTCTGTTGGGGTAAAAACCACTAGTATTCCCCTACTCACAGTTGGAAAACATATCTATGTTACTCGACATCGCTCGGGCCCGGCATCTCCAGGTTTTCTCCAAGAAACCTTTCCACCTGTTCCTGCGCATTCGTCATACCCTCCACTGGTTTCCAAGTATTCTCATCCCCGGCGCATCCTTTCCACTTTACACAATCCCAAAGCTCTTTCAGCTGTTGATTCCTTCCTCGCACCTTTCGCGTGTACGAAACGATCTCCCTTTTGAGGATCCTTTCAACCTCCCACTAGGTCTCCCACGAAGTCTTCGGGATCTTGTCGTGCTTGTTCGCACTTTGGTCAGTTCCAGGCTCCATAGGGATCCAAGAGGGAAACATGAAATACAGGATGAATCTTCTACACTGGCGATATTTCCAACTTGTAGGCCCAACTGCCTTTCATGTCTAAGACTTGGAAAGGGCCATACAGTTTCGGGCACAACTTCTTCAATGGCCATTTGGTACGTATATTCGTTGGATTCAACATTACCAAGTCGCCAGCCTCGATGTCGGGTTGTTCCGTTGTTTGCTGGTCAGAATAATTCTTCCTTGATTCTCGTGTATTTTCTAGGGTTTGTCTCCGTTGTCGATGTATGTCCTGCATCCAGGGAGAATAGATTGTCGCCCCGGGGTTATGAGCTTCTCTCTCTTTCATTCACACCATCTGTGGGTGAAAACCCTAGTTGGCGAAGAATGGGGTCATCTTGTGTGCGTTGGTTGCTGAGTTATTATAGGCATGTACGGCTAACAACAATAGTTGGCACTAATCGTGCTGATGGTGGTTGACAAGTGGCGGCAAGTAACCTTCAATCACTTTGTTCGTTCTTTCCGTTTTTCCCTCCTTGTGAGGGTGGGCCACCGTTGACATGTGTTGTTTGACTCCTAGCATTTTGCACAATGATTCGCATCCATGTCCGATATATTTTCGGTTAGCACACCATGAACTTTCCAAACTTCCCAAAGGAAGGTATCCCCAAGATCTTTTACCATCGCATTCTCACAGACATCGATAACATATGCCATAATTGTGAACGATCTACCACTACGATTATCTGGGTCTTACCTTGAGATTCCAGTGGTTGCAGGATAACGACAGTCAAAATGGAGCACTAGGTGGCATAAGAGACCTCCAAAGGTTGGAGCAGTCTATATTTTGACTCCCACGGGGATTTACTGTGTTGAGACTCGTCGCACGATAGTACGTAGTCTCTGATCTAGTCGGGGAGCCCTTTCCCCTAAAAATGCCAGCTTACTATTTTGACTTTTTCTTTCTTGTCCCAAGTGTCCCGCTACCAAGGATCAAGACAGCCTTGGGCTATCTCTGTATGTAGGGATTCGTCTACGGGGATGTATAATCGATTTTTGTAATATAGTTACCAGTCCTTTTCTATCCACGAGTTCGTCATTTTCTGTCCGCTTTCTCTTATCCTGCCCATTTCACGGGCTCGTCCCTGACAATTTTCATCCTCCTTCCCAGCCACTCTAATCGTGTCCCGAAATGAATCATTCATTCTTCGCCTCAGGGCTGCCTTGACATGAGCCCTTGACAACATTTCTCTTTCCTTGATTAACCAAGGGTGATAGCCAATATGAGCGGCGCTAAAGAATTCATTTTCGCTTGTATCTGACTGAACGAGATATATTTTGATTCATTCTTCTTTAGCCGTGATGGATCGCTTGGGGTTTAGGTCGCAAGACCCAAAACCCACTTTTCCCCTTTCAGTTGTTACTAGATTATCTCTCTTCATGCTGTCTGCATCGGCAATTCTGTCTACTATGAGTTGTGCTATCCGATCCGCTGCCTTAAACTAGCACTTCAGCGGACCATGATTTCGTACTATTACCTTGACTTCTCGGGTGTAATCCGCATCTATTACACCACTGCCCACTGCTATTCCCATCTTACTAGGCATACCACTTCTTGCGGCTAGCCTTCCATAGGTTCTTTCCGGCAATCCCATCGCAATACCCGTTTCCACCATTGCTTTGCCTTTTGCTGGGACTAGTCTGTCTGTTAGGGCATAGAAGTCATGACCGGCCACTCATTGTGATCCGTTTGTCGGAACGCTAGCCTTGTCCGAAAGTTTCATCATCCTCAGGCTTGTTGATTCCTGTTTTTCAGGGGTAAGGCCCATCTTGCCGCTTCTTTTTTGATAAATCACTGAAATTTGAAAGTGTTCTGTCTTCAAAATTGACTGTTCAGTGTGACGAGATCACTCCTCAGGACGGTAATCTGGCCGTCTGCTTAGTGCATGGGGCTTTCGGCCTCTGGTTCCCGGTCGGTAGACTATTTTGAAGTTGTAATTAGTCAACTCCTGCGCCCATCGAATTTGACGCTGGTTCTATATCTTTTTGGTCAAAAAGGGTTGCAGGTTTTGGTGGACTGTGTATACCGTCACTGGCTGTTCTTCGCCCGTAAGGTATCCCGTCCATTCTCTAAACGCTTCCATTATTGTGAGTAATTCATTATGGTGTATCCCGTAACTTCTTTCAGCGGTGTTCAACTTCCGAGAATCGAAAGCCACCAGGTGGAGTTCTCTTCCTAGGTATTGAGACAATACGCATTTCAGTGCATAATGGCTGGCGTCTATCTCCACTACAGTCTTCCTCCGAGTCCCTGGGTAAAAATGCAATAAAATTAGTGCAGTCATCAAGTTTTTTTTTCAATTCCTCAAACGCCTCCTTGTGTTCTCTTCCTCAGTGAAACTCTTTTGGGTTCACTTTTAATGTCGCGGTTATCGGCTTGCAACCCTTCGTGAAGTCTTTCATGAATCGTCGATAGAAGTTTGCGAACCCCATGAAGATTTGCACTTGTTTAACCGATCTCGTGTGGTCACAATTCTGCAGGCTTTTCACTTTCCTATCACTCATGGTGACGCCCCTTGTGTTGAAAATGTATCTCAGGAATGGGAACTCATCCTGGTGGCACAATGACTGCTTCAATGAGACTGCCAAGTCTTGTTGTTCAAGCCGGTCAAGGACCCGTTGGACTAGTTTGATGTCGTCGGCCATATTTTCGTAGTCAATTAGGATATCATCTAGGTATACGACTACTCGGTGGTCGAAGAATTCCCTTCGGACTTTGTTCATCATTGTCTGAAAAGTTGCAGGAGTGTTTATGAGACAGAATAGCATAACCTTATATTCGTACTGTCTGTATCTTGTACGAAAGGCTGTCTTCTGTTCCTCGCCTTTTCTCATTCAAATAAGCTGATACCCATATTCTAGTTCAAGCTTTGTAAACAATTTTGCTCTGGCAACACAGTCTCAGAGTTCATCCATGAGCGGTCGGGGATCTTTATTCAGGATCTTCAGCTTTTTGGGGTTTCTATTGTCTACGCATGGTCGTTGGTTTCCGTCGGGTTTTGGAACGAAGCGCATTGGGGCTCCATAGGGGGATTTGCTATCCCCTATCTTGCCGTGTGCCAGCATTTTCTTAATGTCTTTGTCCACCTCATTCAGCACGTGTGCTGACATTGGGCAAATTGGGCCCTACTGGGGTTCTGTCCTTTCTTTAAGATTGATGGCATGATCGAAGGTCCTTCGAGGTTCCAACATCTCCACTTTTGTTGCTTCAAAAGGTTCCTTATACTGCCTGTATGGTTTTGGCAGGGTCTCTAACTGTACTTCCCCTTCCTTTGCTCGTACTATGCTTCCCACATTTTGTGCTTCTTCATCATAAGCCACAGTCTTGTCCCACTCAAATAAATCTGCCACTACCTCATCTTCTATATGAGCATGGCATTTTGCTTCTTGAAAGACACATTTCATTGCGTCTGCGATATTCTTAAGGGGGTGTTCGTCATGCCACCACGGAAAAGGTATGATTAAATCATATTTTCCTGGTTTGGCAAATTCCCAGGATATCATGCTCCAGTGACCATTGGCACTGATTTCCAATAGAATAGGATGGGTATAGAATGTTCCTCCGGTAGGCACAGTTTCCCCATCGAAGGTCGTGATTTTTGACACTGAATCCCTAGCTTTGGTCGGGATATCTAGCCGTTATGCTGTATCCTCGTTCTTGAGAAAGATGATTGAACCAGTATCTAGAAGGACGTTTATCCCGTGTTTTCGCCATGTATTTCGATAAATGCGATACCTTCTGGGCAGGGGTAATCCTTAGGTTTCTTAACGGGACTTGAGCTTTCCCTTGGATCCTGATAGCATATTTGCATCTTGGTGGCTTGATGTAACATGGGGGTTTGTTACCACACCAGCGCAGTTTCGGCTCTGGCAGCCTTCTCAGACAATGCATTACAGTAAGCGTCAAATTTTTGATTATCAGGCACCCCACCACCAGCTGTCTTCACCGCCTGCTGAGTAGTTCCTATATTGCTAGAGTGGTGGTTCACCCGATTACCCTCGAGTTGGCGACTAGGATACACCCTCCTTTATTGTTGACTTATCCCCCATATGAGGCTGTGCCCTGTGAGGAATCCACTCTACCTTCACCTTCTGTTGTGGCTCTAGTCCACTGAAGTGGCCTACGCCAACACAATTCATCAAAACATGTACCTTGTGTAGCATGGAGGCGCCCCTGCTTTCAATTTGCCCCGCTGTTGTACATTGAGAGAAAGTCAGTATTCCCTGGATTTCAACCCCGCTTCGGTGTCCTGCAACTAAAGCCTTGTTCTGAAATATGGTGGTCTTCTATTTCTGTGTCCTTCCGGCAAACGCCTCCTTTGCATGTGACTTTTTTAAGGTTCCGGTGGTCAGCAGGGACTACCCATTTGTCGCTAAAATGGAAACCCATATCCTTTGTTGGTTTTTTTAGCCTTCCGGGGGGATGCCATGACTGAATACGGTGCAGCTTTTTCGATGCGGGGAAGCAACCGCACTACCCAATAACGGACATTGTTAGTACCTGGATGATGTTTTTACAAAGTCTCGTCATCTTAATAGGCCCATGATGGGGCCCTTTGTGCCGCTCGTTTGGAGCTTTCTCTCTGGCCATCCACGCCCATGGCGATGTTAGGTGCAGGGACTCCCCGTAAGGATTTACAGGGCAAGGTTACCCTGCCTGGACACGCACGAACTTCAAAGGAAAAAGATAACACCCCCCTCCAGCCCTGGCGTTGGGACAGCGCGTCAAAACACGCCACCTGGGTAGGTGCGTCCCAACACCCAAGACCACTATCAACAGAACACATCTTATAACACCGTATACGTCGCGGCCGTCCATCCAACCGGATCCTGTTCGCGGGATATATGTGTGGAGACCTCTAGGAACCTTATGTAGGTGGAGGTAGGTGAATTGGACGACGGCGCATAAGGTTACAGACACTTGGAAAAAGACAGTGGGGAGAGTGGGTGGAAGGTAACGGGACGGTTTGCACGAAAGTTACTCCCCTCATACCTACAAAGACGGGTAGAGTATGCAGGAGGTAACTATGCCCAGGAAGTGGATCGGGTGCATCCACAGAGGACAGATTGGTACAGGATGGAGTCCAAGGAAGAAAACCTATTGGTTGGTTCCCGAGGACAAGTAGTGTAAGGCTGGAAGACCAGAATGCAACATGCAGTCGCATGGTCAATTCTCGACGGAGCCAACCAAAGAAGAGTGGCCATCTTCTGTCCAGCGAGTTAGACTACCCTTGGAGAGCACGGGGGCAAGATAATTCGTAACCATTGTTGTCAACGGATAAACGGATGAGCTGACACCTGACGTGGTCTCTACACTATCAGGAATAACAGAAGAGCAGACTGACAAGTTGACCATGGGAGCAAACGGTGTGGTAGAGAGTTTTCAGGGTCTACGAGTTTTCGCACTAAGGTTAAATTCGCAGAGTTGTGAACAAGGTACTTAGTTAGTATAGAGTTAGCATGTATACCGCGATTGCTCAGAGACAGAATATAAATATCGAAGCATCTTCGCTGCAATTAGACACAACAAAGACGGAGAAGAGATCTTATCAATATAATAAGTTTTTATCTTATCCTTAGCAATAGTTCGACTATCTACCCCGAAGTATATTATTATACCTGGCCTACATTATTCGCGTCTTCTTCGCGAGTTCTCCAATATAAAGCAATTGATGTCCTCGCTGTCGGAATACCTCCCAGCGAAGCTACCACATCAGCACAAATTATTATATGCGTCCTGAGAGTCCCCTGCCTCAGACGCTCCGGACGCTGACAAGGTTTACCGTTACTCTGGACGCGACGTCGGCCGGAGGTCACGTCCGGACGCCATTCACCATCTACCCCTGCTTCCTTTGAAGTCCCGACGACGTCCACCACTGAGCGCATGCGTCCAGATGCCCTCACACCATTAGTTCTCCCGCATCCTGACGATCCCCTTCCTGTGCCTCCCTCGTCATGGCGGACTCCAACTCCACTCTAGCATCCGGAAGACTATCCGGATGCTTAGTCTTCCGGATGCTACACAGCCATATTTGAATCCCCTCTGCATCAATTGCCATGTCTGGCTCTAGGCTCCCAATGCCTTCCAAATAGCTCACATGTTCGTCGCAAGGGCAGCGTGATGGCTCACTTGCATACTCTCGACGGCGTCGTGATACCACACATATTTCAGAAGTCATCTTGACGACATCGTGATGGCTCACATGCATACTCTCGAAGGCGTCATGATAGCAGACATATTCCAGACGCCGTCTCGATCGCTCCACTATTTATTGGAATTACTGAGTGCCATTCACAAAAGCTTCGAGGCGCTTGGGCCCCTTGTATCGTGACTTTCAACCTCATCCGCATCTTGATATTCTATTATTACTAGTCTACTGCCGTGACCAGGGTGTCCAAGACACCCTGGCCACGGCGTTTCTACGTTTCTGAGCTCTCGCTCACATCTCGCTCAGAAATACATCCCAAATTGTCCTCACGGCTCCACAGATCAGCCAACCGAAATCTAATAGTTTACATTTCCTGCAAATCAAATTCCATAAACTAAATGGTTCACACATCGCCAAGTCTACAAAAAACAATTCTCTCCCACACCTGCGTGACTTTCCTGCGAGGCGTCCAGGCTCAACGATAGCCGACTGGTGAAATCCAGGGTCGCTGGCACCTCTTGCGCTAGTCTCAGCGTCAGCGCCTGTGAGTTACCTAGGCTCACCGGATCTGAATGTAGCATCTGAAGCGCCTGGGCGAACGATGCCTGGTTGTAGTCAAATGACAGTTCGCTCCCTGGGGATGCATATTGACTCTGCCGGGAGTGCTCTAAACCCCCGGCGTGATTGTTGAGCAGTGTCTGTTCCTGCACAGCAGCTCGTCTTGGATTCCGGCTGGATAGCTGACGCCTGGATAGCTGACGCTCCAGTTCGGCATGAACTGAGTCATGATTGTCCACAAAGCCTTCACAACTTTCCTGCATCATACGAAGATTTTGCTGGATCCTGTCTGTGATCGTCTCCCGCAGATTCCTGAGCATGACTTGCTGCGTTGGCTGTGGTACTGCCCGCCAGGGGTTCTTCTGCCGGAAGAAAAGGTCTCGCAAGATTGGTTAGTTATCAGAACAAAAACCAAGGACGGGGGGGACATTGAGGGTCTCCTACCTCCAACTGCGTCAGGCTTGAAGTCCGGAGGATCCTGATACACCCCAAGTCGATATGCGTGTAGTTGATCGCACAGGATTGCACAAGTGAGACACACCATCGTACCACTGACACGATTGATGAATCCCGGGTCTAGCATCCCAAGCTTTCTCTTGCCATTGAAATACTTACCATAGATGGCGTTGGCAATCTGAGGCGCGAGGAACCGGAATGATATAGGCTACATCCAGGTCATAGTCAGTCATGATTGGAAGTCCTGGTCAGGCGACGGGCGACGGGCGGATACACACCTCATACCCATTTGAGGGGCACATGAACCTGTCATCCTCGTGAAGGTATTCGACTCTACGAGCGATGGCAGTGGGGTCACCCAGTAGTCCGTATAATTCCCGTATATCATTTTTTATATAATGGAAGAACTGCGCCCGCATGCCAGAGTGTTGTTGATGTATCTTTCGTAGTTAATGCAGCACCCTTTATGGTTGTGAGGTCTGACTTACAATATCTATACTCTTCGACGACGGTTCAATATTTCCGGCATCCGCAATCTCATCTTCGGTGCGACTCCAAACACTATGAACCTCTGACGTCAAAGCAAGCGGGTTCGGGAGTGGGTTAACATAAAGGGTGTACTGAAGCATCAGATCCTTTGCTACGCCTAGTATTTCCCCCTCCACACCTGTCACCGTGTTTCGCCGCGAATTAATTCCATGCCGGACAGACACAGTTCCTCTTGTACTCGGTTCGCTTGGTGGACTCGAGCTCCTGATACCAGACGTTGTTGTGCTAGGGACGCCAAGTGGGGATGAATACCGTGCTACGCTTGAGGATGGGAATGTCGCCGGGGACAAGGGCCTACCGGGAGTTATGGTCACACGGGCCCCGGGCGTATGTGTGACAATTGCTGCCTTCTGTGAACCAGAGTTGGTCGAAATTCGCACAGTCCTTAGCGGATTGTTTCCGTGTGTCTCCACCAATCATGGCCCACGACGACCTCTAGGTGTTGTCTCATCCGAACCACCGAGGTTCGCTCCTTCGGGCTCGGTGTCCGGTTCAGGTTCGTCGCCCAGATGTGACATCTGATACTCATTGCTGCTATTGTCGCTGTGGCTGACGGGTTCCATATGCCCTTCTCCGTCAGCCTCCATCTCAGGTTCAGTATATGCTGTGGTCTGAATTGTGCTACTCTGGAGGCGCTTGGCCGGTCGAGCTAGGAGCCCTCTCGCGATTGGTTGTGGGGAAGAATTACGAGCCGACAATTCAGCACTATTGAAGCTGCCGGATTCGGACTGTTGTGTTACCGATCTGGACAGCCTATCCGCTGGTACGAGGTCGCATGTACGCCCGTTCATATTGCCCCCTCGTGATGTTTGCTGATTCGATCCAATGGAGTCGGATATGACATCGCGCATTCGCCAGCTCAGATTGCCCACTCGTGGAGTTTGCTCACTCAACCCCATGGAGTGGGCTATGATGTCGCGCCTGCGCCCGTTAAGATTGCCTACCCGGGGTGCTGGCTCACTGCTGGAATTCGGATGCACGTGGGATACAGGACCGGCAGTGAATGTTGGTAAAGATTGGAGTCAATCTGATAATTGGATGTGTCGAGTTTGGTGGAAGCGCGGAGTGAGTAGTTTCCTTTCGTCGAAGAGGACGCGTTAGGTCTTATACATGTAGGCTAGGATTTAGGGGTGTGTTAGGCTCGCCTACTATCACTCGGTATGCAAGGGAGGGATGTGCCTACAGAAAGGGGTTTCAACTTTCAATACCATATCCGCGGTTCAGGAATTCGGACTCAGAGGTCTATTCTGAAAAATAATAGACGAAATTAAGGTGTCGCTAATGTGGCCGGACATGCAAAATCTAGCGGCAAGCAGTATCGGTTAGCGACAAGGGCTGTTGGCGAGACACTCACAACGCCACAAGAGGATTAGGATCTAGTATCATCTCCCAGAGTCGAATCACCACTACCAACCGAAACTGTATTACTGCCTTGTGAATAATCTAACGCAGGCGGTTGCCGGCAGACCGGATATCACAATGCACAGACTATCACTCGGTATGACAGTGAAAGAATTGCCCACGATCGGTATTGGAATGATTGCCATCGTGGCCGCGCCAGCGACACAGACAATCGCAACATTGGTAGGGCGCATCATACTGTCGTCAGGAGAGTTAGACGGGACGTCCGATGCAGGAGATTTCCCTACAAAATAGGCGTTTCAGATCATGAACACTAAAGTTGGGCTTTGGAGCTGAAATTCAAGACCACCATAGGACCCCACACACGGCGGTCGGGCGTCAGAAAAAAGGCGAACGCACGGTGGTGTCAATGTCGCTGGGCGAAATCTGGCTACAAACAGCATGGGCTGACGACGAGGTTGCCCGGGAAACACACTACGCCAAAAGAGGATGATTAGGAGTATCTACTCACATCTCCGAACGGCGAATCTGCTCCACTTAGCTCCTTGAAAACTTATTGCGAGGAATACAACCTTGTGGTTCACGCCGGACCAGACATAACTATGCAGAGACTATCACTCGGTATGAGTGTGAAAGAATTGCCTACGATCTGTATTGGAATGATTGCCATCATGGCCGCGCCCGCTACACAGACAATCGTAACATTCATAGGACACATCTTACTGTCGTCGGGAGAACTACAAGGAAAGCAGAGTCCGAAAGTTGAGATTTTCCGTACAAAATAGGGCTTTCGGATCGTGAAGGTTCAAGTTGGGCTTTGGAGCTAAAATCCAGAGGACCCCAGACGCAGGTGTCGGGCGTCGGAAAAAATAAGGGAAATGATGGTGGCGCAAATATCGCCGGCTGGGCGAAAGTTAGCTGCAATCAGCATTGATTGACGAAGAGGTTGCACGGAAAACACGCACCATGCTCAAAGAGGATGAGGATTATCTCCTCCTATCTCCGAACAGCGAATGAGCACCACTCAGCACCCTGAAATCTGTATGCAAGGAATACAACCTTATGAATAATCTGACGCAGGCGGATCAGGTCTACTAACACGATGTGCACAAATCCAGTAACTGGCAACGAGATTCTGAAAGTAGCGGATACCAGACGCCAAAGTAAGGGGGTACAAGGAATTGATGACTATTATACAGGGGATAGGAACACGAAAATGTCAAGAATATGAGACGTCTAGGAAGTGTGTAGCTGACACGAAAAGGTAAGAGAATACGGGACGTCTTGGAAGCGTATAGATGTAATCTGGAATTTTTGGGGTGGGGTGAAAAAAAGTAATTGGGAAGTGGGAAGAACGTTCAAGTTCATGTTCTGTGACGTCCTCGACTGCCTCTCCCACGTTGGGGGGCAGTGTGTGTTGCGGGTTCAGGTTTGTTGTGTGGTTCGGGGCTGGGCGCGTGGGCCGGATTCGTCGCATTTGGGGGGCGGGCATCCTGAGATCCCCCTGCTGCAATTTGCTGGGGTGGGTGGGGGTTTGTGGTATCATGAGGAGCGCTCGGCGTCGGCGCAGGAGAAGTGGTGGCTGAGTGAGACGGGGTCGGAGGAGGGGGGGTAGACTCTGCTCAAGTAAACGTCTCAGGCGCAGGGGTGGGGGACTTGGCCCGATGAATATTGTGATCTGCTGGTGGTTCTGATTCGGCAGCAGGTGTGTCTACAGTGCCGTCGTGCCCACACCCTGGGCCACGATGCTCTCTAGTCCGGCGCGCCCCAGCTCCCGATCCTCGTCGGGGCGCCACAGCCTCTTGGTCGGGAGTCTTCAAGAGTTTTGCAAGCCAGGGATCCTTTTGAACAATAGCCCTCAGGACTCTAGGCCGCTCCTTCTGAGATGGCCCAGTGTCTGAATCCCGGTGTCGTGAATCCCCGGTACGTCTGCCTGGTGGATCTCCGACGGGAGAATAATAGCTCCCTGAGGTGTTCCCACACTCCGATTCCCCGCTGTCCCGTCGTCATCCTAGATATATGATTAGATAAGATGTTGAATAAAAATACAAGAAAACATACTTCGTCACCTTGAATAATGTCTCTACCTCGGCGATCAGGAGTGTGAACCTGTCCCGGTGGCACCCGATCCTCGTCGTGGTGACTATGATCGACATTGTCTGAGTCTTGGCTGCCGCTGCCATTGTTGAGACTCTCGTCGTCGGCGTTGTCTTCCCCGGCTCCGATGTCATCCCACTGCCCCCACCGGCCACAGGCCTTACAAGCGAAAAATGGATGTCCACCGGAGGCTGGCGCCGGGGTTTCTTCTCGGCCCTCTCCCTGAACCTGGCGTGACTCCAGCACCAGGAGATCAAGAGGATCTTTGCCAGGGGTGGCGAGCAGCTACACCGGGATGTTATCGTCGGTATATAAAAATATGAGCTCCGAGAGGGGGAGGGGGTCTGACGGTCGCCGGTGTAACGCGCTGGCTCCTTGCCCAGTTGCCTCGATGAGATATCGGGGATATTGGATGGGGTCCTCCACATGTTGTCGCTTGAGCACGCTGAGTAGAGATTGCATGTTCGGCGATGCTGAGACTCCCCACGCAATCCCTCCGCCCAAGTCTTAGTCATGCCAGGGGTAGTGAAAGAAGGGGTGCCCGGCTTGCGTTGCGCCTGTTCGTCAAATCATGTGGATCCTGATCGGCCTTTGGCAGTATGGAGAGGCCCAATCGTATTGGGCCACTGGAAAAACTATGAGTACTAGTCGTAGAATCGCATAATGTAAATGGGGGCGAACACTTACTCTGAACATCACAGACTTCTGCAGCTATTGGATCCTCTGCCCGTTCCGCATGCAGACGATCAGTCGTCGCCTGAAGCTTCTTGGCTGTGTCCCTAACCAACACTGTTATTTGACGATCGACTTCATCGACATCTTCGGGGTGGTGGTTTGTTTTGATTAATTTAATTCGGCCTTGGACAGGCGTGAGGGAGCGTGCAAAACTGAGTACCGAGTCCATTTGGGTGCGAGTCAGACTTGTAGGGTTCCACCTGAGCACCGTGATGAATGCTTTGACTTGTTCGCGCCATCCCTTGTACGCAGCTGTAGGCTCGCGAGGATTCAAGAACCCACACCAGCATTTAGCGTAGCATATCTCCCTATAGCGCCCTCTGATTCCAGCTGTGGTTAGGTCGCAAATTTCTGACATATGCGTAGTATGTTTAACCCTCACCTCGAATCCTCCACGGGTGGCTCAAAGGGTGGTCTTGCACCGGACGTCAAGGAGCAACTATTCAAGTTAAAAAGTTAGATCATATCTGGACGTTCTGGAATGTGTGATCATGCTAAACAGAGAAGATTTCTTACATCCTTGACGCCTCACCGGCAATGGCAGCTGCACGAGGATGGCTTTTTCGGCGTTTTGCGCTGGTGGGGTCAACCCCTGGGGGCTGGATTGTTTGGCGTCTGGGAATAACAGAAACGTTAAGGTAATGCGCTCTTAAATTGATGAAGAGATAGTCCTAACTTTGACCTTTCCTCTGAGGCATGCGTTTTTCTCAATGGAGCCATTTGATATACAGAGGAGGGGAGAAGATGTGTGGAAGTGAACACTAGACGGAGGGTGTAGAGGGGAAGGATGGGCTGTGGGTGGCCTTGGTATACTGCGCGTAGACAACACCATGTGCGGCGCTGTGGGCGTGTCGAACAGTCGGAATTTCGCCAGTCGCTTGTGTCTGTGAGGTTCGTTCTGAGATAGCCCTATGGGGTACGATGTGGTCTGTTGTCAATCGGCATGATCCCCCCCCCCCAGACGATCACACCAGGGTTTGAGCCACGATAAGAGCCACATCGTCAATGGCAGAAGTCTTGGCGCACAAACGTCAACTGTTTACCGGAACATCACATTCTGCACGTATATGGGACGGGAACACGATCTAGAAAGAACGAGACTAAACATCGCGTTGAGCTACACACACGATGATCAAACAAAAAAAAGGAAAGGAAATAATCAATGACCCTTTGAAATGCTAGTCCAGACAACTAATCCAGGGCTCATCTAGGTAGACATCGCCGATGGTCCGCGCGCCATCGAATGCATCTGTTCTCCTGTCAAGTTCTCCTGACCGGTACCCGTACGCACTCTCTTAGACTTGAGGTCCTCTGTGCTCTCAGCGTCGAAACCAGCACGACATTTCCGCGTCTCCTCGGATCTCCGATACTCCTTGATAAGGTAATTCAAGCGCCCTTTTTCGGGCATATCCGCCATGCCATAATCCTCATCGAACTGTATGCCGTGCATGGGGTCATCTTCGCCTTGAGCCAGGCGATGGAGGACGTTTAATGGTAGCTGTCGATTCTGCTTGCTCAACGATTTGGCAAGAAGGGGGATACAATTCGCCGGCCATTGAGCGTGTCCTACACGCGGACGTGGCAATATTGTAAAGAGGATCTCAGTTCCATGCGCAGAGTCTGAGAGGCCCGAGGACGACTCGGATAAATGAGAGGTATCATCCTCACGCAGGTCGTCCTTATCACTACCCTCCCGGTCAGCAGGTCTGTCTTCGAATAATTCGCGGGAATGGATCTGGCCTATACGTTGGGCAGGATCATGGCCCCAGTTTCGGATGTCATTTTGATTGAGATAGTCGACTCTCCTCGGCGCTGGGGTGTCTTGCCGCTCTGAACCCCGATCACCGTAACAGTACACGATGAGATCCAGCGGGTCGTCGAGCACGGGATTTGAAAGGGGACAAGCTCTTACTCTTTTATCGCAGTCGATGAAGACATGGCCCAGGCTATCCAACTCTCGCATAGGAGACCTAGGTAACCTTCTACGCCCTTCACCTGTAGCGCCAAGTACGTAGCGGATTTGGTGGTGAGGTACAGATCTGTAAATCATAGCTGACATTCCACGGATGTCATAGGAATCCAACTTGGCGAACACTACCCAATTGACATGAGGGTGAAGCCAATGGAATAAGTTATACATTGGGGCGACGTTTGCCTTATTCATTTGAAACTGGGATAGTGGCAGACCACCTCACGACGGCAGGACATAAACGATACGCACAGCGCGGGGACGCTGCAGTAGAGCGCTCTAATCTGTATCTCATAAGGCAGAAAGTGAAAGCCTGAAACAGGCTGATGATTTAGGAAGTGACTAACCTGTGGGCCTACGGTTGGGTGCCAGGCGAAAGCCCTGGGCAACAGGTTGGTTTTAGATTGCCGCGGGTCCATTATGCAGTGGATCGGGTACCATTGGCGCCGGCGGAGGGTCATTATCCAGTGAACTTGAATCACGTACCATTTGTGGGTGCGCAGGATCAGTGAGGTGGTAGCTTCGGCGTGAGGTATTTCGACAGCTAGGACCTTAATCGTAATTATAGCGGAGAACTCGCTAAGAAGACACGAGTAATGTAGGCTAGATATAATGATTCACTTCGATATAGATCGTCAAAGTATTGGTAACGATATAAAAGTGGAGATAACTTATTATATTGATAAGATCTCTTCTCTGTGCTTGTTTTTCTTAATAGCAGCGAAGATGCTGCGATATTTATATTCCGCGTCTGAGCAATCGCGGTATACATGCTAACTCTATACTAACTAAGTACCTTGCCCCCAACTCTGTGAACTTCACCTGAGTGCAAGCACTCGTAGACCCTGAAAACTCTCTACCACACCATTTTGCTCCCATGGTCACCTTATCGGTCTGGGCCTCTATTATTCCTGAGGGTGTGGAGATCACGTCAGGTGTCAGCTCATCCGTTTATCCGTTGAGAACGATGGTTACGAATTATCTTGCCCTCGTGTTTGTCGAGGGTAGTCTAACACGGTGGACAGAAGATGGCCATTCTTCTTTGGTTGGTTTCGTCGAGAATTTGGTATGCGACTGCATCTCGTATTCTGGTCTTTCGGCATTACAGGACTTGTCCTTGGGATCGTACCTATAGGCATTTTTCCTCGGACACCATCTTTTACCAACTTGTCCTCGGTGGATGCAGCCGATCCACTTACTGGGCATAGTTACCTCCTTCATACTCTACACAATTTCGTAGGTAGGAGGGGACTAAGTTTCGTGCGAAGCGTCCTGTTACCTTCGACCCACTCTTTCGACTGTCTGTCTTCAAGTGTCTGTAACCTTGTGCGCGGTCGTCTGATTCACCTGCTTCCACCTGCACAAGGTGCCCGGAGGTCTCCCCTCATATATCCTGCCAACGGGACCCGGTCGGACGGACGGCCGCGACGTATACGGTGTTATAAGATGTGCTCCATCCATCATGGGCTTTGGTGTTGGGATGCAACTACCCAGGCGGCCAGTGATGACGTGCCGTCACACCGCTGGGGCTGGAGGGGGGTGTATCTTTTTTCTTCGAAGTTCGTGTGCTTCAGGGTAGGGTAACTTTACCCTGTAAATCCTTACAGGGAGTCCGTACGCATAACACGAGCTCCCTTCTTCGAAGTGTTCGTCCCCGAATACTCTATGTCTATTATACAATTTGTATCTTCCTTCTCAAGCGCCACATAGTAGGAGTAAAAACCACCAGTGTTTACTTGTCCTCCGATGGAAAACCTTTCTTATGTTACTCGACGTCTCTCGGGCCCGGCAACTCCGGGTTCTCTCTATGAAACCTTTCCACCTCTTCCTCCGCCTTGTTCATACCTTCGGGTGGTTCCCACGCATTCTCGTCCTCCGCTCAGCCTTTCCATTTTAAAAAATACCGAAGCTCTTTCATCGGTTTATTCCTTCCTCGAACCTTTAGCGTATAAGAAATGATCTCACTCTTGACGATCGTTTCTACCTCCTATTCTAAATCTCCCTTGATGTCTGCAGGGTCTCGTGGGGGTTGTTCGCGATTCGGTCGGTTCGAGGCTCGGTAAGGTTCCATTAGGGAAACATGAAACACAGGATGAATGTTCCACCGCGGCGAGATTTCTAACTAGAATGCCCTGCTCCCCTTCTTCGCCGAGACTTTGACCGGGCCATACAGTTTCAGACTCAACTTCTTCGATGGTCGTTTAGTACGTATGTGTTTCGGATACAACATTACCAAGTCGCCGACCTCGATGTTGGGTTGTTCCGTTGCCGTCCGGTCATAATATTTCTTCGTCGATTCCCGTGTATTGTCTAGGGTTTGTTTCGCCTGTCGATGAATATCCTGCATCCAGTGAGCATACATTGTCGCCCCGGGGTTATGAGCTTTTCTTTCTTTCATCCACTTCCTCTGCAGAAGAAAGCCGTAGTTGGCGAAGAATGGGGTCATCTTATGTGCATTGGTTGCCGAGTTGTTATAGGCGTGTTCTGCTAATGGCAATAATTGCTACCAATCGTCCTGATCGTAATTGACAAACGTTCGTAAGTAGCCTTCCAGCACTTGGTTGGTTCTTTCAGTTTGTCCCTCAGTTTGAGGCTGGTACGCCGTTGACATGCGTTGTTTAACTCCTAGCATTTTGCACAATGATTCCCAGAATTCGCCTCAAAGCTTCGCCTCCATGTCCAATATGATCTCGGTCGGTAATCCGTGAAGTTTCCTGACTTCCCAAAGGAAGCAATCCACAATGTATTTTGCGGTCGCTTTTTCGTGGAGGCCGATAAAGCGGGCCATTTCTGTGAACCGATCTACTACTACCATTATCTGGGTCTTCCCCTGCGATTCCGGTAGTTGTGTGATAAAGTCCGTTGATACGGAGGACCAGGCGGCATAGGGTACTTCTAAGGGTTGAAGTAATCCATACTTGGCATCCCGCGGAGATTTACTGTGTTGACATTCGTCGCAGGATCACACATAATCTCTGATCCAATCTGCGAGTCCTTTCTAGTCAAAGTCCCTTGTTACTATCTCAATCTCTTTTTCCTGTCCGAAGTGCCCCGCTACTAATGAGTTGTGACAGCCTTGGGCTATCTCGGTTTGAAGGGCCTCGTTCTCGGGGATGTACAAACGATTTTTGTAATATAGTAACCCGTCCTTTTCTATCCATTCGCCTGGCATCTTTATTCCGCTTTGTCTTAACATAACCAGTTCACGGCCTCGGTTCTGCCACCTCGCGTCGTCCTTTCCGGCCGCTCTAATTTTGTCTGGAAATGTATCGTTCATTGTCCGTGTCAGGGCTGTGTTGACCTGGGCACTTGATAACATTTCCCTTTCCATCATTAACCGAGGGTGATGGCCGATATTAGCTGCGCTAAGGATTTGTTTTCGCTTGTATCTGCGTGAAGGAAATATATTTTGATTTCTTCCTCATTAGCCGTGATGGATCGCTTAGAGCTTATATCGTTTGACCCAAAGCCCGTTTTTCCTCGCTCGGTTACTCCTAAATGGTCTACTTCCATGGCGTTGCATTGGCAATCCGTTCTATTATGAGCTGCACTATCCGATCTCCTGCTTTATACAAGCAGTTTGCTTCGCCATGATTTTGAAGTATGACTTTTACTTCCCCGGTGTAATCGGCATCTATTACACCACCGCCCACTGCTATTGCCATCTTGCTAGCCATACCAATTCTTGCCGCTAGCCTTCCATAGGTTCCTTCCGGCAATCCTATCGCAATACTCGTCTCCACCATTGTCTGTCCTTTTGCTGGTACCATCCAGTTTGGCAGGGCATCGATGTCATGACCGGCCGTGAATCGTGATCCATTCGTCGGGATTATAGCCTTATCAGAAAGTTTCATTATTCTGAGGTGTGTGGGTTCGCGTTTTTCTGGCACGAGGGCTGTCTCTGCGCTTCGCCTCTGATGAATTTTCAAAATTTGAAAATGTTCCGATTTCAATATTGACTGTTCACTATGACGAGCTCCCTCCACAGGACGCTACTCCGGCCGTCTACTTAACTCGTCGGGTTTCCCGCCCCTGCTTCCTGGTCGGTAGACTAGTTTGAAGTTGTAATTCGTCAACTCCTGTGCCCATCGAATCTTTTGCTGGTTCCAGACTTTTTTGGTTAAACAGGACTGTAGATTTTGGTGGTCCGTGTATACCGTCAGGGGTTCCTCTTCCCCCCAGAGGTATCTTTTCCATTCCTTGAACGCTTCCATTCTTGCGAGTATCTCCTTGTCATGTATCTCGTAATTTCTTTCCGCACTGTTCAACTTTCGAGAAGGAAAACCCAGGGGTGAAGACGTCTTCCTTGGTATTGTGACGGTAGGCATCCTAGCGTGAAATCGCTTGCATCTGTCACGACCACCGTCCTCCTTCCTGGATCAAGATGGGATAAAATTGGTGCTGTTGTACACGTCTTTTTTAACTCCTGAAAGGCCTCCTGCTGCTCTCTTCCACCGTGAAAATCCTTTGGGTTTCCCTGCAACGTCTCGGTTCTTGGTTTGCAACCTTTTGAGAAATCTGTGATGAATTGTCGATAGAAGTTTGCGAATCTGATGAAAATTTGGACTTCCTTAATCGATCTGGGGTGTGACCAGTTTTGAACGCTTTTCACTTTTCAATCACTCATGGTCACGGCACTTGTCTTGAAAATGTATCCTAGGAATGCGACATCGTCTTGACGGAAAACCGATTTCTTCAACAAGACAGCGAAGTCATGTTGTTCAACTCGGTCTAGAACCCTTTGGACCAGTTTGCTTTAGTCTTCCATATTTTCGGAGTATATTAGAATATCGTCTGGGTAGACGACTACTCAGTGGTCCAAGAATTCCCTTAGGATCTTGTTCATCATTGTCTGAAAAGTCGCAGGAGCATTAACGAGCCCGCAAGGCATGACTTTGTATTCGTACTGTCCGTATCGTGTACAAAAGGCAGTCTTGTGTTCATTGCCTTGTCTCATTCGAATAAGATGGTACCCATCTTTTAGGTCGAGCTTCGTAAATACTTTTGCTCCCGCAACGCGGTCTGGGAGTTCATCCATGAGTGGAAGGGGGCATTTGTTCAGGATCGTCAACTTGTTGAAGTTCCTATAGTATACACACAACCGTAGGCTTCCATCAGGTTGTGGAACGAAAAGGATTGGGGCGCCGTAAGGGGATTCGCTATCGGCAATTTTTCCTTCTGCGTTCATCTTCTTAAGGTACTTATCCAGTTCGTTCAAGTTGTGTGCCGACATTGGGTACATCGGACCCCATGGAGGTTCGGCCCCTTCCTTAAGGTTGATGGCGTGGTCGAAGGTCCTTCGAGGTGCGAACATTTTACCATTGTTCTCTTCAAAAAGCTCCTTATACTGCCAATATGGCTTCGGCAGCGCTTCCAGCTGTACTCCCCCTTCTTCTTCTCGTTCTATTCGTCCCACATCCTGTGCTTCCTCGTCGTAAGCCACAGTTTCATCCCACTCAAACATATCCGCCACCGCCTCATCTTCCATATGACCGTGGCACTTTGCTTCTTCAAAGGGCCATTTACGTTGGTGCGCGATATCTTTAAGGGGGTGCTTATCATGCCACAACCCAAAGGGTATGATTAAGTCTTACCTTCCTGCATTCGCAATTTCGCAGGATATCATACTTCGGTGGCCGTTGGCACAGATTTCTAGGAGAATTGAATGGGTATAGAATATTCCTCCTGTAGGCGCGGTTTTGCCATCGAAGGTTGTGATTTTTAACAGTAAATCCCTAGCTTCGGTCGGGATTTCGAGCCGTCGTGCGGTTTTTAGGTTCAGGAGAAAGATATTTGAACCGGAATCTAAGAGTACGCTTATCGCATGTTTTTGTCCTTTTAGTTGAATAAATGCCTTCCCCTCAGGGCAGGCCTAATGCTTGGGCTTTTTAATGGGTCTAGAGCTTTCGCTCGGTTCTTGATGAAATCTTTTCATCGTCGCGGTTACAAGTAATGTGGGGGTTTGTTACTGCGCCTGCGCAGTTTCGGCTCTTAAAGCCTCCTCAGACAAACTTTTACAATAAGTGTCTAATATTTTGATATCGGGCAGCCCACTAGTAGCGGTCTTTACCTCCTGCCACGGAGTTCCCATATCACAGCAGTGGTGGTCCACTAGAGTACCTCTCGAGTTCGCGACAAGGATGCGCGGTCCATTATCGTCGACTTAGCCCTCATATGAGACTGTCCCCTGTGACGAGTCCATTGTACCTCCGGCTTCGAGTTTGGTCTCACTCGCGAGACCCCCGCGGACACCATTCGTCGGGCATGAACCTTGTGCCCAATAGAGGCGCTCCCAGCTTCTATTTGCCCAGCTGTTTTACCCGGAGAGAAAGTCAGGTTTCCCTGAATTTCGATCCTCCTTCGCGTGTGGTGCAACTGCAGTTCCGTTCCGACGCATGGCAATCTTCTTTTTCCGTTTTAGTCTGGTCGACCGCTTTCTTCACTTGTAATTTTTTATGGCTCCGGTGGTGAGCACGGACTACCCATTTTTGGACGTAAAATGGCAACCGCTATCCTTTGGTCTTTTGCCTTCCTGTGGGATATTGTCACTGACTACACCGCAGGTCTTTCGATTTGAGGCGGCAACCACCTACCCGATCACCATGGTTGTCGGTACCTGCATGACTTTTTTATAAAATGTCGTCATCGTCAAAGGCCCATACTGGGGGCCTTTGTACAGCTCGCTTTGAGCTTTCCCCTTTGCCATCAACGGCAACAGTGGCTACCTGGGGGCGTCGTTTTGGCGCGGATGCGGATGGTCGTTTGGGCTTTGATTGCCCTCCATAAACCGCCGATACTTGTATCGGCTTTCCACAGTGTTTCCAATCGTGGTTCCTCATCCCGCATCACATGCATTCGTTGTCAGATTTCCGTTTATCGCCAACCTTCTGATCGACACCCTGGTGTGCTTCCGACCACACCGTATGTCCAACCTCCCCCATCGATGCCACCGACCCTTCGTTCTTCACCTTTATTTACCCAGCCTTTTTCTTCTGGTAGTCCGCCTTTTTATTAGCTGTGTACTGCTTTTTTACATGCTTTGCGGTGACGGTCGGCTTCCAATCCTAGAATTTCCTTTTTTCACCTCGTGTCGTGCCGGAGGGACCGCCTCCTCGAAGATCTTTTCTTTCCTTGAAATCTTCTTCCGCTCGGGTCACGGTCCTGACTGCTTCTAACCATTCCCCATCGTCGAAATATTCTCGGTGTGCGAGCCGTCGTAAAGCTTCAACGGGAAGTTCGTCTTCCATCATTTTTCTCCAGGCTATCCCGGTGACACTTGCATGGATATTGAGATTTTCCATCTGCTTCAAGAATTTGGCGACATCACCGCGATATTTGACCGATCCGATTTCTCCTCGGGATTTTTCCGCTTCATCGGTGGGTCCGAAGCGTCGCAGGGCTTGTTCTGCAAAAACATGCCAGAACTCGTACACTTCTTGTTCCGTATAACCTATTTCCCCGGTCATTTGTCGTGGGTAGGTTAACGCAAACTGTGCAACTTCTTGCCCGCCTATTCGGCTTATGGCGTATCGGATTCGTTGTGCCTGGTCTTTCCACTGCCAACTGTTTCGTCCAAAGTAATCCGTACATGTCATTAGCCACATGCGGATATCTTGGTGTTTCTCATTCCTAAACATGGCAGGGGGTTCCGCGGGACTCTCGTTCGTTGTCCTAAGGCGTTGGCCATAACTCGAGAGAACAGGTTAAACTGTTCATCGTTCTCGAGGTTATAGTCGTCTTCTTCTGGGTGGGGTGCGGGTCTCTCGGCCTGTCTTCCCTTCCTATTCTCTTCTGGCTTCCGTCCAGATCCTTCCCCTTCATCATCGGGGTCTCCTCCTCCTCCTGGAGCTCCTGCTTCCCCGTGTTGTGGTGGTGGTGGTCTTCCTCCACCCGCCCCTGACCCCTCTGGTGTTGGATCTGACACCTTCCCCTTTCCCGTGACCTGCCCCATCAACTGTTCCACCAGCGCCTTAAGCACCGCGATCTCACCATATTGGGCTTTTCTAGACTCCTGTTGGTGTCGTAACTCATCTCTCACATGATTAATACTTATCTCGTGATTCGCCAACTCCCTTTTGTGTTGCTCATTTATCCGAACGATCCCCTGGTCTCGGAGTAGGTCCCGGTGAATGGACTGCGTGTCATTCCCCTGCACGGCTTCGTGGAAATGGGAGGTGACAACCTCGTGTCTGGCTTGTCTCTCGTCTGTCTCCACCAGTCATTCCGCGACCTGAGTTGCGAAGCTTTCCTAGATCTTTTGAGACTGCAAGTCCTACAGTTGTACTTGTTCGTCTATTCGGGTGAGTTCCCGACCAACTATCCGGACCCCGGATTTCAACTGATTTTTGACGGTTACCAGTTCTTGGGCCATTACCAAGATATTGGTCGGGAGGGAGCTGAACGCAAGATTTTGTCTATCTGGACTGACGCTCAGTTTTGGGTCGAATCGACCGAGGATCTGAGCTATTCTTCAGAATCGAACGGCCATGAGGGATTCAGTGTGTTCTGGTGTTCGGCAACGGCCTCGTCATCGTCCCTTCCCATATTTGTCTCGAAAGCCTAAACCGACTGGGGATCGAGGCGTCCGAACCCCCAATGCGATCGAGCGAGGTGGGTGATGGTGGTTTCCACCCGCGGAGCTTGAACAGAGGAGAGCTCATTACCTCCTTCGCTTCCTCCACCTCCTTCTTCCAGTCGCCATTCAATGACTTCAGGCGCTTTGGGGTCAGAGGCCATCTCTGTGCTTTCTATAAGGAAAACTTGTCTCTGGTTTCCTCCCCACACTATCGGTATCTCAAAACACTGACTTGAGTGTTGATCGCTTTATGGGTAGTGGGTGTACCAAATAGAGTTTGATATCTCCAAGGGGGTGTGATAGGTAAAAGTTTTCACCGGACTGGTATTGGTATAGTGCGGCGATATTTTACAGGGTAACGGTATTTCCTGGGTTTGTCCACCAGAAATAAGATTCGTGGTAGGGCTCTTGTGTCCCTAATTCGGGTATAGGGGTGAGGACTTCGTCGATTGAGATAGTCCTCAATGGTCTTGGTTCGAAAGGTTTTTTGGTTTTGGGAGTATGAGTGTCTCGGCAAAACATTCATTCTCGGTAACGATGAGAATTATCAATATACTGTTAGGTGGTACCTTCGGCATGAGGTATTCCGACAGGTAGGACCTTAATCGTAATTATATTGGAGGACTCGCTAACAAGACACGAGTAATTTAGGCTAGATATAATTATTCACTTCGAGGTAGATCGTCAAAGTATTGGTAACGATATAAAAGTGTAGATAAGTAATTATATTCATAAGATCTCTTCTCCGTGCTTGTTGTTCTAAATAGCAGCGAAGATGCTTCGATATTTATATTCCGCGTCTGAGCAATCGCGGTATACATGCTAACTCTATACTAACTAAGTACCTTGGCCGCAACTCTGCGAACTTCACCTGAGTGCGAACACTCGTAGACCCTGAAAACTCTTTACAACACCTTTTTGCTCGCATGGACAACTTATCGGTCTGCGCTTCTGTTATTCCTGAGGGTGTGAAGACCACGTCCGGTGTCAGATGATCCTTTTATCCGTTGACAACGATGGTTACAAATTATCTTGAGCTCGTGTTTGTCGAGGGTAGTCTAACTCGCTGGACAGAAGATGGCCATTCTTCTTTGCTTGGTTCCGTCGAGAATTGGGTATGCGACTGCATCTCGTATTCTGGTCTTCCGGCATTACATGCCTTGTTCTCGGGATCGGACCTATAGGCATTTTTCCTCAGACTCCATCTTTTACCAACTTGTCCTCGGTGGATGCACCCGATCCACTTACTGGGCATAGTTACCTCCTTCATACTCTACACGACTTCGTAGGTACGAGGGGAATAACTTTCGTCCGAAACGTCCCGTTACCTTCGACCTACTCTTCTGACTGTCTGTCTTCAAGTGTCTGTAACCTTATGCGCCGTCGCCCGATCCACCTGCTTCCACCTGCATAAGGTGCCCGGAGGTCTCCCCTCATATATCCTGCGAACGGGATCCGGTCGGACGGACGGCCGCGACGTATACGGTCTTATAGGATGTGCTCCATCGATAGTGGGCTTTGGTGTGGGGACGCAACGACCCAGGTGGCCAGTGATGACGCGCCGTCCCAACGCCGGGGCTGGAGGGGGGTGTTCTCTTTTTTCTTCGAAGCTCGTGTGCGTCAAGGTAGGGTAACCTTACCCTGTAAATCCTTACGGGGAGTCCGTGTGCCTACAAGGATCATTACCAGGTTGAAAAGGTACATCCGGACCCGCCGTAGGAACATCACCCGGGGGAGCATGGCCGAGCTGGCCGGCAGCAGGGACGTTGACTTGTGCAGCCAGTACGTTAAGACCAGCAGCACCCGGAGGAGCTTGTCCGAGTGGTCCGGCAACAGGGACGTTTGGAACCGGTGCACCCGGGGCAGCCGGTCCGCTTTGTCCGGCAGTATGGACGTTGACTTCAGTAGCCGGTACGTTTGGACCAGCCGCCCGGGGAGGAGCCTGTCCCAGTTGTCCGGCAGCAGGGACGTTGAGTTGTGCAGCAGGTCCCGTTGGACCAGTCGCACTCGGGGGACCCTGCCCGCGTTGTCCAGCAGCAGCGACGTTGGGACCAACCTCACCTGGAGGAGCCTGTCCTAGTTGTCTGGCAGCAGTAATACTGACTTGTGCAGCAGGTATGTTTGGACCAGCCTCACATGGAGGAACATGTCCGAGTTGTCCGGCAGCCCGGACGTTGACTTGTGCAGCAGGTACGTTTGGACCAGCCGCACCCGGAAGCGCCTGTCCATGTTGTCCGCCTGGGGGGACGTGGGCTTGGGGCGGATTTGAAGGAAGTTGACCTATGTTAGGTGGTAGCTTCGGCGTTTGGTATTCCGACAGCTAGGACCTTAATCGTAATTATATCGGAGAACTCGTTAAGAAGACACGAGTAATGTAGGCTAGATATAATAACTTGCTTCGATATAGATCGTCGAAGTATTG
>Ga0307509_10000789_pt1 | contig 54304 bp, 63 predicted proteins | sample 10_EM_MG_FD_202245 | JGI IMG/M metagenome (GOLD analysis project Ga0307509, IMG submission 202245) | Populus trichocarpa ectomycorrhiza microbial communities from riparian zone in the Pacific Northwest, United States - 10_EM | ecosystem: Host-associated > Plants > Roots > Unclassified | place... | reverse complement strand
GGGGCGCCCCCCCCCCCCAGGCGGGTGTTTGACTAGTTATGGAAACTCATGGATAAGAGATGGACTAGATGATACATAAAATGCTCCTCAAAGGGGGTTTTGGGGGATTTCGCATTGGGAGTCGAATGATAAATCAATATCGCGGCTTCAAAAACCAAAAAAAAAACAAGAGCAAAAAAAAAACAGGGCAGTGGTCATAAGCTAGACAGATGTATCATATCACCAGCCATAACACATTATTTTTTATTTCTATGCCAAGGGTAAGAAAGAAGTTCGACCTCTCTCAAACCGAAAACTGTTGAGATGAGCCTCCCCAGCTCGATTCAGTATTTTTGCACTCGATGCACGAGTGTGTTTGCTATTATCATACGTCACCCCCGTACACTGGAAGAGTTGTCCCAACCACAGTAGTATATAACAACCAGTGGTAATCGAGCCCTTACCGCCCACCGAGAATTTGGCCCCCTTAGCCAGTTATACGGTCTCACTTTCTGAGGTTAGAACTATCTAGGACTCTATTTAATCCTTTTAGATGGCCTTTTCTAGCTTCATAAACTACCATGATACATACAACCTTGCTTTGAGCGCCGTAAGGGCTCGGACAATCAGACCTTATGCAGGACTTCGGAGTTGCCTCTCTTGGTAGGGTCTGGCTTTTCTTTCTTTCTTTCTTTCTTGTTTGTTTGGGGGCAGATTTTTGGTGTGTTTTTCTCACCTTTTCCGCAGGAGGAAACCTCGGACTACACGATACATGGTCCGATTATTTGCGCATCGAGCATCATACGTTCGATCAGCTGTATACGGAGATATCTTACTCAGGGCGGCTTGAATCAATCACTTGTTCATGAAAACCTTTTCGTCCGTGTGTGGCAGCTCGCTAACGCTAGTCAAATCCTCACGACATTGCAGCTCGGCCACAGGCCAGAAAATAGCTTGTTTCGTGCTGGCTTCTGCTCTCAGTCTTTTCAATTTGCTCTTCTTTGAATCCCGTTTTGGGCCTTTTCATGGTTCCTCATTTTTGATGGTGCCATATAACGCTTGACGTTAATTAGGAGAACTTGAAGTGGATGTTTCACACGTGCTAGCTAATAACCTTCCTGGGCGAGCGCGGGATACCTGGTATCTATAGCACAAATTGGGAGCGATTAATAGGCGTTGGAGAGCTTTCTTTACTACATTGGGCGGTAATCGTGGGCGTTCGGGACTATTTGTGCCTGGAGAGTTTCCATTTTTCGCTGCGCGGGAGCGGACTGGTGGCCCAGCCAGGCAGGATTCCCTCCTTATCAAATGCCCTGTGATCTGCTAGTGCGTTTGGCACCAGGATTGTTTTCCACACTTGCGACCCAATATAACAGGTTCACATGATCTCACTCGTTCCTTAAAGTTAACTTATCATTTGATTAGCTCTGTTCCACTTACGCTCACCACATATTCATAGCCTTATAATACAATACAATTAATTTCATCCTCCCCTCGCCAAAAGAGCGTCCCCCATCAGGAAAGTGCATGGATTCGTCCCTTCGGCCGCGTATTCTGTGCCCCCTCCAGCGCCAGCTCCACGACATTCTTCTCGCCACTGGGCTAGGCAGGCTCCGACCCCGTGCTGCTGCCTTCGCCTCCGGGTTCGGTGGTGTCCTTTTTTCCGTCTGAGTGGACGTCGTGCTTTCCTTGTTGATCGCCTTTGGCGCGTTCTCCTAGGTCAGTAGCTTGTTTGTCGTTCTTGCCTTCGCTAGTAGCCCCTCCGCTATCGCCGTCCTTTGGCTTTGACTTTGCCGCCATTTTCTTCTTCTCTTCGATCCCCTCCTTCCTTAGTTTTCGTCGGCGCTCGTCTTCTTCCTTTTGGAGGTTCTCCCATTGCGAATCGCGGAGATTTTGGAGATAGCTCGTTGGGCCGGGTACTTTGTTGGCTTCGTCCCAGATCTATGAGGTCCAGGGAAGGGGGTAATTAGTAAGTCGATGAGGGGATACGGGAATGGATAAATACCTGCCCCCGTCCGACCAAGGTGACGACAATTGATGCCCCGACAACAAAGGTCAAAATAAACCTATATGTCATATACCATGGCGGTGCCCATCCCCATCGGGTCGCCGTTGAATCCGCAAAATACATACCCGTGAACCCCAGAAACTGAGTAATTAGTGCGTAGTCGAATGGTAACAATATCTAACAGTGTCCCATGAGTCCACACCATCCCTCAAACAAAACTTGTGAGAGGAGAAGCATACAGTCGGCCACGCCAAGACTGGTGCAAGGATACTCAGCGCATATCTCTGATATCCGTGCTTGCCCCCATACTGCGCCATCTCTAGCCCCCAATGCACAGCTCCCAAGAACGACAAAATAACAGCTCCAAGACCAACCTGCAGGGGCTCAACAAGATGTAACGCCTGCTCTGCCGTCTCCGCACTAATCAGGTACCCGATCCCATGATGATGCGCATAGTTGATGGCCCAAGCCATATACAAAGTCAATGCCGATACCCCCACGTACGGGAAAGTGCCCCCGAGACCAATGTAGTAAACTTCCTTGGGAACTTCTCTCAGCGCGAAGGTTTCTTTAATAACATGCTGCACCTCACAGTCAGCACACCACCTTCGCCTAGTAGAAATCATAGTTGGGATCATACGAAATCTGACTTCAAACCCTTGAGCATATCGATCTCGTCCAGGGACTCCCCTCTATGCGGTGCCTTCGGCCCGCCTCCGAAAATGGGCGTCATTGAGCTGGTCGTGGTGACCTCTTCGGGATGCGCCTCGAGCTTCTTCTGCCGTGCTTCCTCAAATCCCGCTTCCAGTTTGGCCGCTTCCGGCTGCAACTTGCCGGTTTTGGGCGCTTGCTTCCATCTTGGAGAAGCGGTTGTGAACGGTTGAACGTATGCCGTCAACGAGAGGGGCCTCCAAGCACGGGAGAGGCTCAATGGGGATTTCTGTACAAGGGCTGGCGCCCAAGAGGGAGGCGCTCTGCTGAAGGAAGACCTCCAGGCATTCGGTAGGAAGGGTGAGCGGGTCACGCTGGTGATGGGTATTTTGCGGAACATGATTGTGTGTGGGTGGTTTGGGGAGAGGAGGGGTATTTTACGGTTCTTTTGTATTTATTTCATGGGCATCGGGTGTGCTTGGTACTGTATTGGTGCACATTTGCTTCTCTAATAGCTGGCTTTGCGGTTGAGTTTGTAAAGGAATGGTATTTAGATATGAGGGTTGTAATTGTGACGTCATTAAGTGGTTATCAGTTGAATTCGCCCAGGTTGTTTATATGCGGAACACGTGCGGTAGATCAATACTTGAGTAGACCGCAGGTAGATTTATTGGGTTGTGGTTCTGCACCGGCGGGTGAGTGCCGACAGCGGAGGCTCAGCTTGAGGTCGGTCTGGTAAGGGGACCAGGAACTCGGCCCAAGCCTAGGTTGTGAGTGATCTCTTGTGACCCTAGCGGTAAAAGTTTACCCTGCGCCATTGTCGGGAGCGAGCTGATACTCGCAGCCCCTCGTGACAACTTCGAACAGAGCTGGATACCCAACATAACCCCGCCATAAGTCCCGCCGGGATGTCCCCACCTACCCCGCTAATCCTCACTCACGCCACCATAACCTCCCTCCTCACATCCCTCCCAGCACCCACAATCCACAATATTATCGACTCTTTGACCTCCTCCTTACAAACCCTCACCCAGCCCACTCCTTCTTATAGCCGTGCCCGCCCCACTCCTGTAATAACTCAACCCCCTCGCCAAACCCTCCAGAATAATGTCGCCAACTACACCACCCTCGTAATGCCCTGCGCAACCCCCAACCTAACGTCTATAAAATCTGTAACCCTGCCAACACCGCCGACTCCTCCGTCCCCGCCGAACGGCGTGATCACGCTACAGGACGCCGCCGGAAGATTGCTCGCAGTTCTGAATGCGGAGGAGATCACCGCATTTAGGACGGCGTGTGTTAGTATTGTGCTGTTACTCGGAAGGATCAGGTATGGGTTGGACGTGAAGAGAGTGGTAGTGTTTGGTACGGGGAAACAGGCAGAGTGGATTTCGAGGCTTTTGCTCAAGTTGTGCCCTGCTCTGAGGAGGTTGGCCATCGTTGGGCGGGAAGGAAATAGTAAGGAGAAGATGGAGACATTTGTGGATAGGTTCCGCGGCGGGGTGGAATCCGAGACGAAAATAGGCTGGAAAACATATGGTGGGGGAATTGATCAGGATGTTCAGGATGAGCTCCATGAAGCGGATGCAATATTCTGCTGCACACCGTCGACGATGAAACTGTTCCCTGTCGAATTCCTGACAGATGGGAAAGAGCGATATATCTCCTTGATCGGCTCGTATAAGCCGCATATGAAAGAGCTTAGTCCTGGGTACTTGAGGAGGGAGTCTGTGACTGTGGTTGTGGACTCAGTCGAAGCGTGTCTTGTTGAGGCGGGAGAGGTGATACAGGCTGGGCTCAGGGCGGAGGACTTGATGGATATTGGGAGCGTGGTCAGCGACTTTAATAACGGCCTTGGTGAAAAGTACTTGGGTGACGTGGTGTTCAAATGTGTTGGGCTGGCCATCATGGATCTAATTGCTGCAGAAGAAATTGTTAAGATTGCTAGGGAGCACAAAGTTGGGGTTGAGATACCAGGATTTTCTGCGTGAAGGGTCTGTTCGATATTCCTCAAAAAGACATTGTTTTGTACTGCATACCAGTACGTTCAAGAATTACGCTTGTTATGATATCATACTTTACGAAAAATCACATTTGGGTCGAGATGCGCGAAAAGCCCCCGCGACTAGATGGACGGAGCTGTCATGGTTGAAGGAATAGATTAGATACAATAACCTAAGGAGTTAATCGAGGGAATGGATGACCCTCTCAGATAGGTTAGATAGTATGATATATGAGAAGACAAAAAGGGGCAAACAAATCCGGTTGTGAGGACAAAGAAAAAAACGTGTAGAGCAAGAGAACATCAGAAAGAGGGCAAGGCATCCCAACCATACTCCATACTTTTTTTTCTTCATTTTTTCATTTTTTTCCATTCCACCTATCGAGTTCCAGGTTTTTTTCTCTTTCGTTTTTTCCCTCTTTTTTTAATTTTTAATAATATATATAGATATTATCCACCATCATTATCATTTCTACAGAATCCCCGTATGCCACTTCAAAAAACCCAATCCCTATACGCGATCTCCAGGAAATAAAATGTCATAGTAGCGGTAGCCATTAGTTCAGGTGGTGAGATGGTAATGAAAGTTTGGTGGAACGAACGGGAGGACGAGAGGTAGAGGAAAGTGATAAACAAGGAGTGAGGGAGATGATATTTCGGGCTGGAGACGGTAGGAATTATTGTGTAGAGGATGCGGATGTGTAACCCTTTCGTTGGAGTTGCTCTTTCTTGAGACTGCGTACAATTCCTTCCAATCTCCGGCGTTCGTCTTGTTCCGCCTTCGTCACCCGTTAGTTTACCCTCCGGTTAAAGAGCCAGTAGCAGAAAAAAAGAAACAGGGGGCTATCATGACATACTCGCAGCGCCTTTGTTTGCTCGGCCCTCATATCTCTCATCATCTTCTTGAACTCATTTTTGAGAACTGTCGTACTGGTGTTCTCCCCTGGAATGTCTCCAGTATGTCTTCCACTGAGCCTTCCATCATTAGGAGCGCGAACACCCAACCAGCGGACCCTCTCGTCAGCCAGACTCGTTTCGAGATTCTCACATTTGGTCCGGAGCCCATCGGCGAGGGCTTCTAGCTTCATACGCTCGTTCTCGAACTCTATCGATTGCTTAGTGAGGTTTTCGAAATCAGCAAGCATGCCATCAAGCTCGTTTTGAAGGAGCTTGCAGCGCTTTTCGAGGTTGCTGTCGGCGGCTGGCGTGGTCTTCTCGGCCCTTAGCTGAGCAACCTCCACCATCAATTCATGGTTCTTCATAGCGAGAGCCTCAAGCTCCTGCAGAAGACCAGGATCTACAACCTGTGGCCGTTTGCCAGCCGCCTCTAAAGCTGCCGCGGCAGCTTGAGCCTGCGCTGTCTCTGCAGCCCTCTGTTGTCTCGATCCATAGGCTGAATCAAGCTCAGCCTTGAGCAGCGCAACTTCAGTACTCAGCTCAGCAACTTTGCCCTCCAAGTCTCTCATCTCTTCGTCCATCCTAGCCATCTGCTGCTCCTTCTCGACCATTTCCTTTCTCATCACCGCTTCCTTCTCCAGATATTGCCCTTTTCCATCTTCCACGTTTCTCCAAGCCTCCTTCAATGCCACAATCTCCCCTTCTAACCTCTGCAGCTGCTCATCATTCTCTCTAGTTAGAGCATCGAGTTCTGCCTTGGTGATGTCCCTATCCTCCTTCACTTCGTCAAACTGAATTTGGAGCTCTGTAAGCTCCTCCTCCTTCTCCCTAATCTGAGAAATGAATCCTTCCTCCGCCTCTGCCCTAGCCTGTTTCTCAGTCTCCAATGCCATCGAATCCTTCCCACGTCCAGCATTGTCCTCCATAATTCTCTGCTGGTCCTTTCTTCGCTGAATGTCCAATTGCTCCATTACTGCAGTGAGTTCCTCCCTCGCGTTTCTAGCCTCCTCTCTCTTCTCTTGCACTTCAGCACGAGTTGCGTCAAGTTCGTTCATCATGTTCTTAACTTTTCCATTTGCTGTCATAATGTCACTTTCCCGTTGGCCAACGATGTTCGCTAATTGTTCTAGCTGACTCGAAAGCTCATCACTGAGATTGTCTACTCTGGTACGGTGCTGATCCTTTAGTTCTTCGGCCTCGGTTTCAAAGTGCCTTCGCTGCTGGTACACCTTCTGTCGCAGCATCGATCTCTCAGTGTAAAGTTGTGTGGCCCGGGTGTAAAGCGCCTGGACTTTGGCCGAAAAGGCTGATATTGAGAATTCTCCGGTTTCATCATCGAGCTCATCCTCCGACTTGGGATACTCCTCCGCAACCGGATCATGTCCTCTTGCTCTTTGCTGACTCCGAATTTCTTCTTCGCCCATCACCAGCATGTCCCACAAGGTCGATAGTATGGCCTCGGTTCTCTCCAGGTCATGAGCTGATTTGAGCTTTCCGGGGCTCGGTGGGGGATGGAAGTTGCTCTGCTGCAGAACTTTGACGTTCTGTTCTAATAGGGCGAGCTGGTCAGATAAACGAGTGCCGTTCAAGGTACCATTAGCAGGGACGTGGCCAGGAGAAGGCAAGCCTTGGTTACTGGTGAGCCGGATCAGCACGGTTCGTAGCTGGCTGTTGGTCTCTTCTAGGCGGCGCGCAGTATATGGGTCGTCACTAGGAGCAGAGCCTCTTCGGGAAGAGGGATGTATGTCTCCGCGCTGAAATCTGCTGTTTTTGTCGGCTGGTGAGCTTTGATCGTATAAACCAAATTCATCCAGCTTATCGGGGGTCCGGTAAAAGCTACGGTCGTCGAATTCAACGTTCATAGAAGACATTGTACCCCTCCTATTGACCGAACTGAAGGTGCCTGAAGGGGAATTCGGGGAGGGTGGAAGCCTGGGGAGATTTTTGATACCACCCTGGTGGGTCATACCCAGGATTCCGGCTCCATGCTGCAACAATCTCCGCTGTATTTCCACCGCCCTGTTGTTCAATCGCCAAAGTTCCTGAGACAACTCCTCACATTTCCTGTTACTTGCCATTAATTCTTCGTCGGTATGCTTCGTAACGTCACTAACGCCACCGAGCAAGGACCGCCGTTGCCTGCCCTTCTTCGAGTAGAGCCTACTTAGGGATAGGGCGGCATCGCGAACCTTGGATTCTAGGGCAAGCTTCCGTTTCGATGCGTCAATGCGATTGGCGAGAAAATTGTACTCCTTCTTGAGCTCGTCCACTTCTTCATAAGAAAGAATTTCATACTCGGTAGAATCTACTATGGCAGTTTCAACCAACAAATGCATTGCCATGGGGTCATTAACATTCAATAGTGCCGACGATCGCGGCCGCGTTTTGTTTAACTAGAAGAGAAGAAAAAGCGTTAAGCAGCTGCTGTCTTGAGACGAATTTAAGGAAAATTTAGGTAGTCGCAGCGGCACGGTGGAGGGAGCAATCATAAAAGATAAAATAAACCAAACGAGAAGATAAAGTGAAGGGATTAGAGGAGAGGTAATTCTCACAGCATTAAATCGAGGGTGGGACTCTTCGTTTGGCGATGAGAAATGCTTTTCGAGTATATGCGATGGTGGGCAGCTATTTGTGGCCGCCGCAGTGTATCTCGGACCGCTGGTGCGAGGGTCGGAGTCATTTGTGGACGGGTAGAGGGGCTTTGCGGAGCCCGCGCCGTTCAACATGACGAAAGGGAGATTAGTGCTTAAAGGTCGAATACTCGGACAGATGGTATCTCGAAGGGCGGTTGAAGCGAACTCAGTCACAAAAGGGAGGCTGTATTGTAAGAGTGATAATAGTAATCAACTGATGGTACTGAAACATTCGAGCCCGGGAATGCGCAAGTGCGGTGCACCATACCAAACAGCTGTGGTCAACCAGCACCGCTGTGGGCAGAAGGGCAGATGGAAAAGCAAGCGACAGGCACAGACAAGGAAGGGGGTAGGGGAGGAGGGGAGGAAAGGGAAAAGGGAGAAGTGTGGGTTGTGAAAGAGAGACGGTGACGGTGGACGAGGGTGGAGGCTGCCGCAGCAGACAGGGCTTCATTTGGTCTGTCAGTCAGCGAGGGAGCCTGCTGAGATACTTGGTGACAGGGTAACCACCAGGTTCTTGCTTAAACGAGAGGAAAGGACAGGGCAGTGCAGGATCAAATGTCTTGGCGAACTTCTGAAAATTATTTCCGCTTTGATCTGGGTTGCATTTTTATTATTTATTCGCTGGGGTATCTGGGTCCCTTGGAGATGAAGAAAATAGATCAATGCTTGTACTCGAGTACTGAGTAAGGTTTGATGAATAACAGTAAAATCAATTGTACGGTTGATTGTCTGGATTTTCCCCAGTCTCCCTCTGTGTGGCGGGGTTTTGCAGAGTAAAGTCCCAGAAGTTGTTTGATTGGGGCCGCTGCAACGGTCTTTTTTCACTTTCCCTACATCTGTAGAAGGGACTATCGCCTTGGGCTGAGCGTGCCATAGCGGAGATGTTTCTTTGAACGACTTTACCCACATTCCGGTCCACGTTTATGCATCAGGAACGCAGGGGTAAGCAGGCACAGTACATTTAGGGCTTTAATGGGAAGGTGCCAGAGAGTGAGAGCAGGTCCAGGGCCCGGTGAGAAGTTATGGAACAGTTACTCAAGGCTAACCACCCAAATATATCCCTGTCTGTTCCAGTTAATAAGTCCCTACCCTTTGTAACCAAGCCGGTCATTGTTCATGACAAAATTATTTCTATTGAAGAAAAAAATTAACAAGGAAAAAGAGGAAACCAGTTGGTATCGTTCCCGTGAGGCGACGGATCGAGTGTGCAAAAGAAATAGAAGCAAGAGGTAGAAACAGTTTGCCAAGAACAAAACAAAGTGCCAAGAAAAAAGCAAAGAAACCCTACTCTTGGAAATATGGTAGACTTGAGAGCTTACTTTGTAGCCTCCTTCTCCAGTTTCTCCTTCCAAGACATTCTCAACTCTTCCATCTGCTTCCAGCACTCTCTACCGAGCTCCTCGAGTTCGAGCCTGTTTTCCACACCCTCAACATCGGTGGCTTTCACCATCTCTTTGCCAGACCTGGTACATGCACTTCCCCACTTTATCTCCTGAGCCCGCACACTCTCTAACTCGTCATCTGGTGCGAGGGCCAGCCAGGAGGCGGCATTCGCGCCAGAGTAGGTGGATATGGTATGCCAGGGACTGCCGAACCAGCGCGCAATGTAGAAGGCGAGTAGCATGCAGTTGAAGAGTAGGAAGTTCAGGGGGATGATACTCGTCCCGCAGATACCGGGGTGGCAGACGTACATCTTTGGGACCCGCTGATTTTGCCTCTCGAGCTTAACGCCATCACGGATTCGCTTCTGGTGAGAAAACGAAGTGGTAAAAGGCGAAGTGCACTCCAACCCGGACGTCAACGCCAAAACGTCCGTGAGGCGCTTACTACCCTCATAGGAATGACTCGCGCGCACGCCTTGCAAGTCCTCGACGGAAAGCGCCCACGGGTACGCTTCCAGCGAGGATGTCCAGATAATCCGCCCGCTACCCTCGGCCAACAAGTCCGCAACCTCATGCGCGAGGAAGTAATGCCCAAACACGTTCGCCGCGAACACCGTCGGTATCGCCTCACCGCTTAATGGGCCCTCCTGCGAGGTCATCCAACCCACGTCCTGGATCTTGTATGTGGGCACAGTGACGGCCTGGATCCAGTTCTTTGCTAGCGAGACGAAGCAGCCCAACCAATCGATGCCGAGGAAGGAGCCCATTCCCGCGTTTAGGATCGCTGCATCGAGATGCGGGTATGTGCTGCTTAGGGTTTGGGCGAGGGTGTACACGGAGACGAGGTTGGTTAGGTCGACGGAGTGGTGGGCGAGGGTGTAGCGCAGGGTGGGAACATTGTGGATCTGGAGATGGTTGCTTAGGAGTGCGAGGGTGGCTGAGCCTTTGCTATGGGAGCGGGTGGTTATGATTAGTGTTAGGTGGTGGTTTTCTGGGTGTGTGATCAGGAAGTCGTCTAGCAACCTGTGTGCGAGGGAGAGGCCGAGGCCGCTGGGGGAGGTTAGTCAATGAATCACTGTTTTTTTACCAAGTAGATAGTAGAATGGGGAAGCTTTGGAAACGTGAATATACCTATTCGCACCCGTGAGCAGAAAGTAGTATTGAGTTTTCTCCGACATCACTTCGCACTCCCTATCTGACGTGCTTGAAGTATGGTATTATTATATATTTTTTCCTGGTGGTCAATTGTCAGATGCTGCGTGAGGGTCGTTGGCTAGGGTTGTTAGGGGATGAAGGGGATGGAGGTGGCTGTCATGCAGTGTTTTTTGTTTTTGTTAAGTGCTTAGATTTGTTCGTGGATACAGGCAGATCCCGTCAAGCACCCTGAAGCACCCGAGCAAAGTACCGGGACCCGGATGGCAAGGGGGGCTTACAGCGATTTGCAAACGTTCTGTCCAGGGCGCGGGAGAGGAGTTTCTTTCTGAATGTAAGTGGGAGAGATTATCGTGCACTACTAATTGTAAGAGTACGAGTATATGTGTTGTAAAATAGGGGTAATATACCGGTAGAGAGTACTAGTACACGTACACTACTGTAAAAGTGCAGGATTAAGGATGGTGCTGAAGGAGGTGAGTACCGTAGTTCAAGCTGGACCCACGGTAAGGGCAGGTGTCTTTGAATTAAACTCTCAAATCTTGCGATTTCTTGGCAGAATTGGATTCACCTATAATACCTGTATCGGGTAGCCATTAATACTTATGTTAGGCCTTTGCTAATGGACCTATCTACGAGTAGTCTATCATAATTATCATATCATAGCTTCTCTAGTCACACGTAAACTGCTTGGTAAGCCCCCTAATCCCTAGTATCATACCGTATGATATGGGCACTTGTTTCTTGACTGATGCCCTTTCCATCAAGCTCAGAGCCGGCCGCTATGCATGTCAAATCCACATCCTGTACCCGCGCTATTTGGCTTTTGAGCCCTTGACAAAGGCTTCAAAGGCTCCAACTTGAGAAAAAGTCTTAGCCATTTTGAAACAGTATGGGTATGTGTTGTGGAATTTTTGTTAGGTTACTGCTTGCTTCAAAGGGATGCAGAGCTGCCGGTATTGAGCACACTGTAGGCAGACTGCGAAATGCTTGCTATTTACACAATAGGAGCAGGAACCTTAGCACGGCTGGCGGTGATAGAGCACCTTGCCCGGATACTTCTTGCCTATTACCCGTAGTCGTAATAGAATTACCCAAATTTAGTGGTACCAGTATCCTATCTATCCGTTTTACCCTTCCGTGCTCGAGTACTGTACATGCCTCTCTCGAACCACCCTGGCCAAGCTAACTCAACGCATGGTGCACGCATCTGCGCCTGCGCACTCATGTGCCTCCGGGACCAATACCTGCAAGCACGACATTTGGGCCGCGCATCTTATTTCAATTCGCAATCCCCTCCTCCAATTTTATGGCTTCTATCCCACGCCGTAGGCTCGTGGTAGATCCTTCATTTCCAATCCCGGTCTCAACTTCTACTACCGTTTTCGGCCGATTTTTATTCAGACCCTCTAGCAGCGTACAAGCCTTACACAGTTTTTGTGAGGTCAAATACCCGCAACGAGTACAATTCGACATCTTCTGCTCGCGAATTTTCTTAGGTGTCTGCTTCGTTTTCTTCAGTTTACCCGGAGAAATAGAAGGTGTAAGGATAATTGAAGCCTCAAGGCCAGACATCTCGGCTATAAGCGCCTTCTCCATATCTCCCATTTCACCGCCTGACGACCGCCCTGCTCCCCCATTACTGCATCCCGCATCGCCGCTTCCACTATCGGCGTCTACACCAGATTCTTGGGGCGGCCTGGCGCCTGACGCCTGGGCTTGCGAGAGTATCATCCTGGAAAACGCCTCGCCGGACCGGACGATATCTAGGATAGCCGATGGGCGGACCTTCTCGAGCGCTTTAATCAGTGTTCTTGCACTGCCGCGGAAGGCTTCGGGGGAGTATATGCATTCTGTCGAAAAGTAATCCAATTTCTGATGAAGTGCATAGAGGACGATCTCTTTTTCATAGGCATATTTTAGAGGTTTGCTGCGCGCTATGGGTGAGGATGAGGAGGATGTGACTATCGATGTGCAGCGGTGGAGTCGGGGGAGGTCGCCTCGTAATACTACACAAAGAATCAGCCAAAAAAAACCTCGACAAGATCAGGAAATGCGAGGGTACGTACGATTCATCAACACAGTCTCCGCAATGTCATCTGCATTATGCCCCGTAACCACGTGATTAATACCCAACCTCTCGGCCCCTCGATCTAACGCCTGCCGTCGAAACACCCCACAATAAGTGCAATTCCCTTTTTTCCCAATACTCTCAACAACTGAGTCCATACTCCACCCATATAACTCTTCATAACTGATGATAACCAACTCCATCCCATATTGAACAGCGTTCCTCTTCACCGTCTCTAAGGAGTCATCTCTATAACCTTTAATCCCCTCATCAATACTTAACAGAACAAACTCGGCGCCGTAGCCGTGCCGCTCATTGAGTGTCTTTAGCACACTCGCGAGAACGGTGCTGTCTTTGCCCCCTGAGGCCCCGATTGCAACACGGCTCCCTCGCGTGAAGAGGTTCGTGCTAACTATTGTGGCGTGGATTTCCGACTCGAAAGCGGAGAGAAAGCAAGGCTTGCAGAGCTTCTGGTGGGTTTTGGGCCGGGATATGAGGGCTCGGGCGGAGCAGCAGGATTCGCAGAGCTTGGAGGCGGGGATGGGGAGTGCCGGGGACATGGTAGTCTGTGTGTGTAGAGCGTAAACCGTGTGTTCCGTTTATCGTAAGCAATGAGGTTGGAGTGTCACTATCGTGGGGGGGGCTGGCGGCCGCCCAGATGGGATGGATTGAATGGCGGGGCACTATGTGTGCTCGAGTATGCTAAGGACCCAGCGTCTACGACTAAAAAGATCATAGCAGGGTAACTCTAAATTAGGTCATGCGCTATCACTAGCCTTCACTACTTGTAGGTTCCCTAACCGAGCCCACATTGGGAAGTTCGAGGAACGCTAACTACTACAAGTGTTTACTAGGAAGATCTAATAGGGTTAATTTTTACAATTGTACGAGGTACAGCCTACCCGGTCCTACAGTCGTTGGAAATGCCCAGCTTGGATATTTAGAGATTTAAGGTCACATGAAACAGAATTTTATAATGGCCTCATTGTGCGTCGAAGAAGTCCACCGCAAAGCATCATCTACTCGAGTATGAAGGGGGAGATCGCTGCCAATCCCCCACGGTATTATCCATAATAATTGAGGGCTCGCTTCACCATCAATCCAACCCCCTTCGTTGCAACATTGGCCCGCAGCACGCCGAAAAACACAGAGCCTCAACCAGCGACACTATCCCTATTCTTCGACAAACACCCACTGGACTTGTGAATCCTTGCACCATGGTTTCCCATCGCGTCGAGTACTTGGTGGATGGAGAAAATCGTTCGAATAGAACGAGAAATCGGAGACACGACGGACTCGCGCGTTGGAGTTACTCGCCCGCCACTTACAGGTGGTACGGCTTTTTTCTCTTCGACTCTACTGTCCTGACGTTTATGAACACAACTGCTATTGCGTGCCAGCAAAATCCTGAGGCCCTAACTGAATTTTGCCCATCTGCAATAGTTGTGTCTACAAACGTCAGGACATTGCGGTTATATTATTTCCTTTCGGCGATGTGTTCTAGCAACCGCTGGCTCTGTGGACCTCTTCGCTCCTCATCCAGATACTACCGCAAGTGAAAACAGAAGACCCCTTAGCTCTTCTCCCAGTAGCCTGTAATGATAGTCCCATTTGGTAGCAGATGACCTCCTTGCTCCTCTGTTTGCGTCACTGGGGATCTGGTTGTGGCACACGTTGTTTAGGGGCAATGTATTTTGAGAGATTCATTTGACTGCCACGATACTTTGTGCCAGTACCGGTACCCTAAGGCAATGAATCTGATTGTTACGTTATCCTGTGATGGGTGGGAAAGGCGGGTGTTATAAAACGTATTACGCTACGCCACACCTGAATGTTCTGGAAATAGGTTTGCACCCCCTTCTGCTCTACGTTTATCCTTCACACAAGCTAACGCTGAGACGCGGTCTACAGCTTGTTCCCATCGGTCCTACACCTGTAAGGGACCTAATTGTCCCCGATCCGAATGAAACAGGTGCTCAACCGACAACATGAGGTGATACACCTGGCAGAGCAGATTGACTGCCCGTTTCCTGGATGCGAGAATGCTGGCGAGAAGGGAACAAGATATATGATACTCTAGCTGTTCGCGTAAAGAACAAGCATGGGGTACCATTACTTGTGCTTCTCATCTAGGAGTTGTCCTGCCCCTTTGTCATAGTGTGTATTGGCAGTTCCTTTCTAACAAAGGAGGATAGTGTACTAGAAATATAGAACTAGTGCCCACTAGTATCGGGAAGATTAGGATTGCGTAGGTGTGCGGCAAGAATGTTCAATCTCATCAAATTCAATTCACGATGCCGCTTTTGTATGGGTTTTCATCTCAATCTCTTGCAAGTCCGGGTTTGGGGAGGACTCCGAGACCATAAACTTAATGCGTAGCTGCATAATAGAAATCGCACTTTATTGGGAATTCCCACTGGTTAGCACGGGTATACGAGTATATCAAGTTCAGAGTTTATATTACGAGCTGTTGCCAGTATCTGTCTTCTTAGAATCCACTACATGGTTCCCCCCCCCGCCAGTCTTGCACCGCCTAGATACTATACCTTCGGTAGAAAATAACTGCTAATACGCACTGCGACAAATGGGGAAGGCAACTCTTGGATGAGAAGCACGAGTACTGCACTGTATAAGGCACGCCAACCTACAAAGAGAAGAGCGCGGTGACAATATCTGTGTGCCAAGGCATGCATGCGATATCACTCGATATACGTTTTCCCACCAGGAATACCGGTACTCATTCCTGGAGTACCGGCGAGACCAGCCCTAGCCCAACCGATACGAGGGTTTTGTGGGGTACCCTCGTCCTCGGTGATGCCATCCTTTTTAGCCAACAGTCACCCCACTCGCTTCTTGATTAACACCTTCCTTCCCATCAACACCATTTTCACCGTTCCTTACTCTAACTTATGGACGACTTATTCGATGAACTAATGGGTGTTCTCGGGGACGAAACCCCTAGAGATATTCCTAATAGAGGACGCGATGCTGGCCACTTTCGGCAGGAGCCTAGATTTAGTTCTAGCCTCCCCCCCGGGCCACAGGAACACAGTCGGTATTGGCCGATGCAGAGCTGGGAAGATTTAAGTCGATTTGGTGGGTTGTCACTTCCATGGCGATGGAGGATAGTGTTCTCATGACAAACAACAATAATTTTAGCAGCTAGTCAGCAATCGGTGGGTACTGTGCAGAGCAGGGTGGGGACAAGACCTCCGGACACCTTAGGACAGGCTTCTGTGTTGGGTGTAAACTTGGGGAGGGTGCTACCTCGGAGTTACAATACCGAGCACCTCCCACAAGGCGAGGGAGGCAGTTCTCGTGGAGATAGCGGCCGAAGGAATCCCACCTGGGAGAATGTAGGACTGAGTGGAACTCTGGTGCCTGGCAAGTACACAACGGGAGTCATGACTGAGAACTCTGGAGCTGACACCCAGCAGGCACACATTTCTCTAGCCAGAAAAGTCCATCCTTCGGTTCCCCAGTCGTTGAGACATCACGGGAGGTTCAGGATAGCCAACCCCGCCAGAGAACGACGCCCCGTGAGCCCGGCAGGCTGCTTGGAATCCGTGCGGTGGGAGACACCACAATAGCACGTTTTAGGCCACCCCTCAGAGCTGCCCTTGTTGCCCAAGAGTCTTTAGCTCCTTCCGGAACAATCTCCTATTCCCATGCTCCTCCTATTGCGCAAGGAGTCTCTCTACTCTCTGTCAATATTTTGCCAGATAAATATCGAGGCTTATTCCAGTTCCCAATTTTTAACGCGGTCCAGTCAAAATGCTTTCCACTGGTTTATGGATCGGATGACAACGTTGTCCTGTCGTCCCCTACTGGATCTGGGAAGACAGTGATCTTAGACCTTGCAATTTGCAGGCTTTCCGTCAAGATGCAACCAGGGAGTTATAAAATTGTTTACCAGGCTCCTACAAAAGCCCTTTGCAGTGAAAGAAAGCAAGGTCATTGATCCCCTCCTCTCAGCTTGGTTGGCATATTTGGCCTGGCTCTTTCTATAAACTAACTGCCCCATGAATAGACTGGGAGAAAAGGTTTAGCGCGATTGGTCTTACGTGCACAGAGCTAACGGGTGATACCCAACAATCGCAATTAAGAAATGTAAAGAATGGGGACATTATTGTGACCACCCCCGAAAAATGGGATAGTATGACGAGGCGATGGGAAGACCATAGAAAACTGCTGGAGATGGTCCGCCTGTTTTTAGTATTTTCGATGACCCATCGGCTTGTAACAGGACGTTTGTCACTAATAACCTATTAGGTTGATGAAGTTCATATCCTAAAGGAGGACCGCGGGGCAACTTTAGAAGTTGTGGTATCAAGGTAATGCCGCAATAAACAAATCACAGATCCCCTATGTAACGTTTGAGAGACAGGATGAAGTCCGTTGGATCCGATGTCCGGTTCATAGCTCTAAGCGCTACGGTGCCCAATTCCGCGGATATCGCGGAGTGGCTGGGAAAGTGCCCTTCTGTGCCGCAATCCCCAGCCCACAATCAAAGATTTGGTGAGGAATTCCGGCCGGTGAAGCTTCAGAAGTTCGTATACGGATATCAGTCTCCCGGAAATGACTTCGTATTTGATAAGAAGCTGGATAGAGCGTAAGTGGATCATTTATTGGGCCTACAGGTCGGGGAAATTAGTATTAACACAGTTGTGAAATGATAGACTGCCAGAGGTTATACAGAAACACTCTGCAAGGAAGCCTATCATGGTGTTTTGCATGACTAGAGCTATGTGCATCAGCACAGCCAAGGTGCTCGCTCAATGGTTCTCCACTGTGAAACCAGAAGATAGAATGTGGCCAACCCCGACAATACAATTCTCCTTCAGGGATAAGGACTTGCGCTCAACTGGTGCATGTGGTGTGGCTTTTCACCATGCTGGACTTGATCAGAATGATAGGGCCCTGGTCGAGCGACTTTTCCTTGAGGGCCACCTCTCTGTGATCTGTTGTACATCGACGCTGGCAGTTGGCGTTAATCTTCCCACCCATCTTGTTGTCATAAAGAATACCGCAACATGGTCTAATGGCGGCCCCAAAGAATACGTCGATCTTGAGGTGATGCAGATGCTCGGAAGGGCTGGCCGGCCACAATTTGATGATACTGGAGTAGCAGTTATAATGACGAGGGGGGAACATCGGATCAGATATGAAAGGATGGTTTCCGGAACCGAAATTCTTGAGAGCTGGTAAGTTACCTCTTTGAAAAAAGGTTCATCTAAGCTAACCAGCTCAAGTTTGCATGAGAATCTGGTGGAGCATATAGTAAGGTTATGTCACTCAGCAGCCTAAGCCGTCACTGATTGGTCTCAGAATGCTGAAATAAGTTTGGGAACTATTACCAATGCCGAGTCGGCTAAAAAGTGGTTGAGATCCACCTTTCTTTACGTTCGTTTGAAGAAGGATCCATCACACTACGGGATAGGAGGGGAGAGAGGAATCCAGGATATAGAAGAGCGATTAGAAGAAATATGCGAAAAGAATATCAAACTTCTGACGGAGGAAGGGCTGGTGTTGGTAGAAGGCGGCCGATTACGATGTTCCGAACAAGGACTAGCAATGGCAAGATATTATGTGAAATTTGGATCAATGAAAACAATTCTGCAACTTCAAGAACGAGCAGGTCTATCGGATGTGGTATAGCGCCCCGGGGCCTGGGTGAACAATTACTAATAGAGCCAAGCTTGTCGCTTTGTCTAGTGCGGAAGAGTTTAGAGAAATCCGATTTCGAAGCGGTGAGAAGGGACTCTATAAAGAATTGAATAAGTCTCCGGGGGTGAGATTCCCAGTAAAGGGCAATTTGTGGAATAGCTCGCACAAGGTCCAACTGGTGATTCAGGTGATTTTCTCAATGTATATCACTGGGCTGGGGCTAACCGTGTCCTAGTTCGAGATTGGAATGATGGAATTTCCCGGCGAAGCTGGCTTTCAAAAGTATAAGACCTCACTGTTACAAGATAAGGCACTGGTTTTTCAGCATTGCCATAGGATCATTCGGTGCATCATTGATTGCAAAATATACTCAAAAGATGCAACAACGGTGAAAGCTGCACTCGAGCTAGGAAGATCACTTAGAGCCAAGGCATGGGAAGATTCGCCGAGCCAGTTACGCCAGATCGAAGGGTTTGGGCCAGTGGCAATCAAGAAGTTGGTAAATGCAGGAATCCGGAATCTCGAGATGCTAGCAAGGATTGAGTCTCATAAGATTGAAACCACTTTATCTCGGAATCCACCGTTCGGGGCCAATGTGCTTAAAGTTGCTCAATCTGTTCCTTTATTTAGGGTTTTTTGCAACCAGATATCCGCGGTATGTCAAGTGGACACTTCATGGGCTTTGTGTTAAACTGTGGGCTAATTTGAAGATCCGATAGAGCGGTAATGGGAGGGATCCCGTGAAGTTAATTGTGAAGGCAGAGCTGGGATTCTTAAACAGTCGGCCTCCTGAGAGATTCCGTGGAAACCTCCTCTTTGCAAACTTTTTTGTTGAGCGTTCAGACGGCCTCTTGGTCGAATTTAGGAGGCTTCCGTAAGATACCCGCTGGTCCTAACAGGCAGGGTGCTCATGCGTTTTAGTGTCTCGAAGCTAGACGGTGGAAAAATAGTTCAGTTTAAGGTTGATTTGGAAACACCGGAGCAAGGGGTCCTGTGTCACTTGGTTTGCGAAGATATAGGTTTGTGCTGGGTCCCGGTTTACGAGAGGTAATAGTAACGCTGTGAACCTAGTTGGTACAATTAAGACCCACTTCCTTAAACCAATAGTGGATATTTGTTTGTTTCCACGAAAGGCGATTATATCACCTTCACAAAACGCTAGTAATAATCCCGCAGATTCTAGTGCGGCTAGAGAGCATGCCGGGGGTGAGGAGGAAGAATATGGGGATGCTGAATTCATTGCTGCCGGTAAGAACAACGGAAGGCGAGTTGGATAACAGACGCTAATAGTATGTTGGAACCATAGTGGAAGACCTCGACTTCTCGCATATTGGGGGCCTTGGCGAATCATTGACCAATCAGACTAGACTGAACACATCAACTAATGCGAAAATGCTTGCTAACAGCATAAACGGAGCTAAGGAGAATACAGTCTCCGAGGAGGCCGAAAACCAGGAGACTCACCAACTGCCGAATGGAAATTGGGCGTGCAAACATAAATGTGGAGACAAGTCTAAGTAAGAGGGCCCAAGCCCAGATTGATCATCGTGCGCTAAGATAAGTCAGATGTAAGCATTTTTGCTGCCGCGAAGGATTAGAAAAGCGCCCGAAGGCTGTCAAAGTTACGAAAGGTGCCGTCGCAGTACAGGCAAACACAATGCCAGGAGCAAAGCTAGTAGAGAAAGGGTCCAATGGAACCGGAAATATTGGGTGGCAGGCATTGCCATGCAATCGGCAGAGCAGCCTTGTGCCCAAAGGAGTGAGGGTTGATGAAGGCTTCGTATGCTCCTTACCCCAATCGAAACCTGACCTCCAGCTCTCTACAGACATCACACGCCTGAAAAGATTGCATGAAGTTCACGGAGGAGAGACTGGGTCGAAGGTGAGGCGTGTTTCCGCCATGCCACTCCTCCCATCGGGCAAACCTGCAGACGAAAGCGCATCGAGGAAAATCCACGGGGAGAGGTCGAGCGATGACGACGACGGGCTTCCTACATTGGAAAGGCTCCTACGCGAGGGTACAAGCTATAGATGGTGTCCCGAAACGATGACTTCAGGGCTGAAGAAAGGTATTCTCCAACGTCCAGTTGGAAAAAAAGCCGACACCAAAAAGGACAGTGTGGGTAGCGTTCAGAAGAATGAATTGAAGGTTGAGCTTGCCAAGATAGAACAAATTCCAGCAGGCCATGAAGCACATGGGAACGGGGATTTGGTGCTAGGCGGCTCAAAGCCTAAGGATCGGGTTGTCGGTCCCAGAGAACGGGCACCCTACGCTCCCTTATTTAGCATGAATAAGCAACTGGGTGCGCCAGCCGCTGAAGGAGACGAGACCCCAAAGGTGGGACATATCGCCAAACGTGAGGGTACAGCGCTTTATGAAGATATACAGGCCTGTGATGTGAAACAAGAGCATAAAGTGGCAGCTCCACCATCAGCTAGGGTGCAGGTTGGCCGAACCGAGCAAGAGGAAATCAAGCAAGAGGGCTGCAACCCAATACAGCAGAGTACACCAATGCCTGCCGTGAGACTCAAGTATGAACCTAAAACCGAACACAGCAAGGGGCAGAGACCAAAGTCTGAGGATGACGAGGACTTGGATTATATAGTTATGTTTTCTGGCCAAAGCAGCATTAAGAAGGGGATTGAGATTAAGGACGAGGGAACTGAAGAAACTTTACAAGAGAGCAACTTATTTGAAGATTTTGTAATTTACGTCTAAGGGCATGATTGAAGAAATACAAAGCGGCCGGGCCACATGATTGGATTAGACTGCCATAAAAACCGGAATAATTGGGAATCATGGTAAGAGGTTAAATTAAGGTGGGGCCTAAGCGAAAAAGCAAAATACAAGTGACTGAGCATGAGACAAGTACCGTACGTAGACCCATGATTTGACCACAGCTCATCAATGAGCAGAGCAGGAAGAAAAAAGAAAGGGAAAAGAAAGAAAAAAGAAAAAAGAAAAAATTGTGTAATATCATACTAAATAAGAAGAGATACGGTATCCAGAGAAAAGGAAGAGAAAAATAATAATCAAATGGGAGTCAAACCGCCAAGGACCTTGAGGTCAGTCTTGAAAAAGCCAAGAAGCTATAATAAGTGCTGCTATGGAAAGCCTGTGGTAAAAAGAAAGGGTATTTGGATGTTGATTGACAGGGCATCCTACTTTTGAGTATCTTGTTAGAGAAAAGGAGATATGGGTTTGCACCTAAGGATTTGTCTCTTTTGCCATATCTTGTTATTACATAGTGTGACAATATGCCCATACCATCTACCAAGTTGTCATCAGGGATACCAGGGCTCTAGGAGTCAAACCTTACTTTGGGCTCCCCCCCCCTCGCCGGCGTGGCTGAACAGAAGGTGCGCGGGCAATTTTTAGAGGTATTGGGTGATGGAAGGATGGACGGTGTGGGGCTGGTTGGGGGCCGAAAGTGTGGTGTTGCATCTTCTGGATGGGTAGTGAATTTCAAGGATAAAGTAAATACGGTAGAGGACGTAGAGGATGGTTGGGGGAATACAGTATCCCAGAGGGTCGCGAGATTCTCGAGTTGCGAGAGTGGCGGCGCTCTTGGCCACTTGGCATGGATTTTCCCATGGTCAGCCCTGCTTTTAAATTTTCTTTGATACTTTTCTTGTTTGCTCTTGGGATTAAAGTTCCTCTTTTGGGCCAAGCCTTGAAATAAGTGGAGGCATGTATCATACTCGTTTTTATGCTACGACTCTGTAGTCCTAAGCTTTATGGATGGGATGTTGATCGAGTGCTGTGCCCCTACTGCAATTTGTGTTGCGTGAGCGTTGCACTACCGTACTTCCTTCCGCCCCCTTCTACCTAGCCTTTTTTTGCCTTTCCCACCCGTCACTATGATCTTGGACTCACACTGTATCATACCTGTCTCCTCACGCCCAATCCCTATCATTCACTCCCTGTCGCTCGCCCCACATTCTTCCTACCCTGTCTACCAGGACAAAGCCATCTGAAAATTTGCCCTCCCTGTTCAACCCGTCCCTCCCCTCTAGTTCTCTAGTTAGCTTGCCCTCGTGCAACATTAGCACTAGCTTGCGCTCCTTATCCCCGTTGCCCTCCAAAGGACCCACCATCACCCGCACGTTTTCGCTAACAGCTAACGGTCTTTCCTCCGTACTGTCGACCTTTCTCAAAAAACGGTCCGTCACCTCGTGTAGTTACAATTCCTCCCTGTTCTCTTCATCCCCTTCATACCCCTCCTACCCCTCTTCGTCGCTGCCCCCCATGGGTAGCGGTTCTTCAAAACCCATAAGGAATACAAACCGGAATAGCCATCGGCCGTTACGCACCGCCTACTTACGATCCACCACAGCAACGAAAAGGCAGCCTGTAGTTCCTCCCCGATTGAAAAATGGAGAGCGCGAGGCTTTCACTGCTGCAATTGACCAAGGAACTACGAGTTCACGTTTTCTAATTTTCGATCGGTCTGGCACTCCCCAGGCTAGTCACCAGGTCGAATTTGAACAGTTATATCCGCACTCGGGGTAATTGGTCCCAATATATATATATATAAATACTCCCCCCCCCCCCCCACCAAAGAAAAAGAGCATATGTTATATCGATAATCTAAGTGCTAATCTCTGCATGAGCACATACAGATGGGTTGAGCATGATCCATATGAAATCTTAAATTCTGTGAATGAGTGCATAGAAAAAGCCACTAAAAAGTTTTTCGACAAAGGCTATGAAGTGGGTGATATCAAAGCATTGGGGATCACAAATCAGCGTGAAACAACAGTAACATCCCCTCCTTATTGATCCCCTCCATATTCCCCCGTATTATCCTTTTATATTGAGACGGCTATCGCTAAATTTTCTTCGTTGTTATCGCAACTCAGGTAGTATGGGATACTGAAACAGGAAAACCGCTCTATAATGCCATTGTGTGGCCGGATACCCGGACTGCAAAGTTAGTTCACGAATTGCGCAGAAAAACGGGTTCAGAGAAGCTTCGGCAGCTCTGTGGGCTACCGCTATCCACATATCCGTCGAGTGTTAAGTTAATGTGGATGCTGCGACACGTTCCAGCTGTTCAATCTGCGCTCAGAAACGATCGACTTTCTTTCGGGACGGTTGACACTTGGCTATTATACAACCTTACCGGTGGTGTAAAGAATGGATTGCATGTTACCGATCCAACTAATGCGTCTAGGACTATGTTTTGTAATATCAACACACTGGAATACGATGACTTCCTGATTGATTGGTTTGGTGTAAGGGGGGTGAAATTACCAAAGATCGTCCCCTCTTCGGACCCCGATGCATATGGCAACATCAGCGACGGTGTACTCGCTGGCACCAAGATCGCTGGCTGTCTCGGAGACCAGAGCGCTGCTTTGGTTGGGCAATGCGCTTTCACTCCCGGAATGGCAAAGAATACTTATGGAACTGGTTGCTTCCTCCTCTATAACACCGGCTATGAGCCGGTGATATCGGAGAACGGCCTTCTAACCACTGTGGCCTATGCCTTCAAGGGTTTCAAGCCGGTATATGCCTTAGAGGGTCCCTATTCCCAATGTCCTAGCTGGGTGTTTCTCCCCAACTAACCTCTTGCTTCTAGGATCTATTGCTGTTGCCGGCTCAGCCGTCAAGTTTCTGCGAGATAACCTGGGGCTTATTAAGGAATCTGGAGAAATAGGCGAACTTGCTGCAAAAGTGTCTGGTAGGCGGAAATGCCGAAGATTTGATACCAAGAATTACCCGAGGCACGGAGCTAACATGGCGTTTTTCCCAGACACTGGCGGTGTCGTTTTCGTGACCGCCTTTTCCGGTCTTTTTGCTCCGTACTGGATCGATGATGCCCAGGGTACTATATGTGAGTAGATGAATCCCCCTCATTTCGTTCGCTCCCGGCACGGCCTCGCATTTGCCGGAAACGAGAGACTTATGCAAGGTTTCTTGCAGTCGGTATCACGCAATATACAACGAAGGAACATATTGCAAGGGCGACCATTGAGGCAACATGCTATCAGGCAAAGGCCATTTTAACTGCAATGGAGAAGGACAGTGGAACGACATTGCATGCGCTCGCTGTTGATGGGGGCATGAGTAATTCCGATGTTTGTATGCAGGTATAGGATTTAAATCACTTTTCCAAAATGATTTGACCTCCCTAGCTGACCAAAGATGTGGGGATTACAGCTCCAAGCCGACATTATGGGTGAGTCATGGTATGGGAGATGAATAATAAAACTGGGGGGGAATTCGCGCCCAGATTCCGCCTTTTTTTCTGTCAATAAACTAACCGGAAGCGATGACTGACTACAGGTATCGATGTTGACCGGCCCCAAATGCGGGAAACCACGGCACTTGGCGCAGCGATTGCCGCAGGGTTCGCAGTGAAAATGTGGAAAGAGTTTGACGAACTCAAGGGCATCAACCGTGACGGCCGCAAGACGTTTAGTCCTATGACCGACGAAGGCACCAGGGAAAAGTGGTTTCGCCTTTGGAGCAAAGCTGTTGAGAGATCCCGGGGTTGGGTGGATAACGATGCTACGGAAGAGGGCCTCGAATAAAAGGGATCGCCCCAATCGGTATTCTAAAGAAAATATAAGAAAAAATATCATGAGTCCTCTTCCCATCGTATCCCAGCAACGCGGGTGTTCCGCTTCCGACCAGCCATTGCCAAGAATCGAAAGTAATCGCGCGGGCTTTTGGATCTGGGATGCCGGGGGGGAGGGGATTTTCTTTTTTTGGTTATTTCCACTTTCTCCTCACAAGGAATCCTCCGCCAACCTCCGTACCATTCGTCGGGGTCGAAATTCGGGTTTAACCTGCTCCGAGGATGCCTTAGATATCTCAGACTATATTTTTTCGCTCCACCTCGTTTTGCCTTTTCTCGGCGTTGTTTTTTTTACACCTCCCCCGATATCCTTTGATCCTAATACTAGTTCCGAACATCTGTCCCTCGGAAAATCTCGTGGTTTTCCTCTCCTTTCCTTTTCAACAGGGATGGATTCCGCGCGATAGCGAATGACACGTGAGACATATGACACTTGAGACATATGATAATTGAGACATATGGCAATTATGCATTACAAATTTATCTCTTCCTCTCGCAGCCTGCCTGCTAAGATTCTAGACAAAAATCGTGGCGTTATAGGGGGGGGGGGGGGCCGGATGATAGGGAGATAGAGAAAAAAGTTTATTAGGTTAACTAGTTTCGAGCATGAGGAACCAGGTATGGGGAACAAGGAGATTTTCTTCGGGTCTTAGTTGCATGTTGTATTACAGGTGTGGTTATGAGGATGGAGGGAGCGAGAAGAGCAGGGTAAATACGCAATCATATTTCCGGATGTTACTCTGCTGCACAGTACCGTGGTTATCCAATTATCATTATTACTCCACAGTACGACACCCTGCCTAAACCTCCCTACCGTATTCTCCTTCTCCCGCTCCATTATTCCACGCCCGATGAACGAGGCCACCCTCCCGGGAGCGAGGGTCGGTAGGTTCGTTCGCTCCTACTAGAGTACTTCACAGCGTATTCACAGACTACCTTCGGCGCCGAAATTCGGTTAATTAGGCACTATACCTTACACCGCAAACCTCCCCGATGGGGGGCAAAATTTAGAATACGATAGCCAAACAAGATGCCATTCCCATTTCGCCCTCTTTCCGCCTCCGTCTTCTCCACTTCTGTTTCGTGCGCCATACCATACAATGGCACCACTCTCAACCAAAAGTACCGACGGTATGATACTGCTCCTACCCTACAAGCCCTAATGCAAGGAAAATGATGGCAGGTATGATGGCCCAGGCACCGGACAAGCCCTAATTGAAGGTCAAACTGTCTAGGGCACCTGCCATAATCCCGTCTCATCTCATCGCATCAGACATCAGGCCACACCATGGTGCGGCACTGCATGGTACAGCCAGAAGGCACTAGACAGAATGGGGTGGGATATGGTTGCTACTAATGGACAAGTGAGACAGGATAGGGAAGGGAGATGCTGAAGGGTCGGGCCGATGTTGCACCCGTTATGAAACGGCGGCCAAATGGGTGCATGGGCATAGCGGTCGCAATGGACCGTAGGCCGGTTGAGTCAGAAGAAGTGTGTGTGAGTGCCTCCGCGAAGTTACCGATCTTATATGTACTGAACATGTTGAAGAGCTCAAGTACCATCGCCCCTCGCTATAATGAACGCCAAGTTTGCTTTTTGATGGCAAAGTTCTAGTGCTGTATCACTAGTATCTCCTATTATCAGGGTTTTCGCCGATCGGGCGGTACTTGAGATTCGTGCCTGAGGTCTGAAATCGGTCCTTTCAACGACCGGAATCACGCAATAAAACAAAAAAAATGAACACACCTTAGAAAGATAAGATTGGGGGAGAGCATCTGTAGACTGTCCAGCATTTACTCATGCTTATTTCAAATACCTTTTTTTTCCCTTTTCCTTTCTTTGATTAAGTCAGCATTGGGTAAATTAAGTAACAAGTGGGATCGAAAAGGTAAGCCGGCATAAGCAACTTTACAGCAAAGATGGCCAATTGGGCATACCGATTCTGGGATCATTACTTGAGTTAAAATTCGAATAATTTTATAGGTTGTTCAGAAAGGATGTAGACCATTGCGTTTCTCAACTATTGGCTAATTCTCTAAAGTACAGTACCTTAATGCAAGATCCGACCCTTACCTTTACTGAAAATTGTTCTTTTTAACTTGGAACACCCTCACTGTAAATCCTTCTGAGAAACAATGCGAAAATGGCTGTATGTTACTCATAGGTATTACTATAGTCTCCAAGGAATTAGATTGACGATTAGAGTCGGAGGCAGGATAAACAGTGTTTTCCGAGTCCCTAATAGCCATACCCGAACGAATTCTAGCTCTCCTCTAAACTTAGCAGCCATACCAGAACCAACCACCAGCAGGCAGAAACCAAACATGGTCTTTCAAGACTGTCTGAGTGACATAAGCAACAAATATGGAGTGTTATTGTGCCCAGAGCTCGCAAGTTTGATGATGGATTTTATGACATGAAACATATTTAAATTACTATACGGTGTTATTTCGTGGTGTGGGTCTAGCCCATCAAGCCATCCCAGGCGGATATACGCACCCCGGAATTTCTCGTGACGATGAGGTCGAGACTGTATTAAAATGATAGACTCCGCAAAAGCAGCTACGACGGAGCCGCGGAACGTACCGCTCCCCCAGCACAGTAAGGGTTTTTCGACGTCATATAGGCTGTTCTTACCAATCCTCCGCACTTCACTCTCACATGAAATGGTAATAACGATATAAGCAACAAACTGGCTGACACAAAAACATACGGACAGAAACAGTGTTTACGCCATATTCCTAAAACAAATGCCTTGCAATGTCAGTGGAAAGACCGGACCATAGTCCTACCCACCAATCGAGCAGCTAAGATCGAATGTCACATCGCACCTCGTTCCGTCCCGCGTGAAATACGGGTACATAACATAAATCCGACGCAGCAAGAGAGGAAAAGGAAACCCAGGTATAGCAAGTCAGTGCCCACAGAGTTCGGAGATGCGAAGATGAAAGTAGAAAAGAGAAAGGAAAAAGCAGAGTCCTCCCCGCTACTCTGGTCTTAACGTTAGACCGGCCCAAACCAGCTGCTCAGCGGGCGTCATCATTGGACTACCGGTATCATATCTAGGTTCATGCTCCACGGAACGGGTGCAAATGCACGGAAAGCGCACTCACCTCTTCCTCGTTTTCGCGTCTTTGGTGCACTCGTTTGCTTTTTTCCGATATGCTCCCGCACCAGGTTCTCCTAAAGCCGTAGTCAAGGTGAGGCAGGACAAGGCCCGTAATAGACACACGCAATGAGCAGAAGAGGGAAATAAACAGGAAACACTTGATAAGTGAGGAAGGAAGAGAAAAACAACCTTCCAAAAGTAGTTTAGGTTACAGTTGAATCTATCCTGATTGATGGGTGGATAGATCGATCTGTCGGGTGCAACAGATAGATAATTTTGAGGGAAATCGGGATTCAGGAAAGGAACGCGGAAGAAAATGCAAACCAAATCTAACAATAGCAAGCTACGATGGTTATGATGATCGTGATAGTGGTCGTGGCCGTGGTTATGGTATCATGCGACGACATCAAGATCGGGGAAAGGAAAGGAAAAGAAGTAAGGGGGAAGGAAGGACAAGAGACTCCAAATCCCGGCGGTGTGGTTCAGTGGGTGCTAAACCTAAATATTATCATGCTATCGTATCTGGTATCATACCTGCCGTATTGCCTCCCGACGTGTACCGAATCGGTACTTTTTTCCTTCCTTTTTCAACCGTCAATGTTCTGTATCATGTGTACTCGGGTGTGTCAGTAAAAATCGGAAAGATCAATACCCTTGTCATGCAAGGTTGGTGAGCAGAAAACAGGAAAACTTGGAAAACTCCCCTGGAGATCAGCAGTCCAAGAACCTGTAGCATGTTGAAATGAAAGGGCATGTATACAGAAGAGAATCCAGTGAAACAAATTTGATAGAATAAATCTATCCTTGTGATACCAATGTCAGAATCTTTTAATCCTGGAGCAAACAATATCCTCCTATTTTTTTTCTTGCTTGCAAACCACATTTTTACCCCTCAGTTTACTTTAAACTAGTTGCCTGTCTCCTGCTGGATACAAGTATTAATTGAGTTCAACATACCTGGTTTAAGATGTCTAGTTACATGGAATTACATGGATAAGTTTTCCAGACATTGTGATCTCCCGATCGTTTTGGCCCTGATTCAGCACGGCTAGTTTCCGATTTTTATCGACACACCCGAGTAGCACTTAATCTCTATAGCGTCTCTCCAACCTCGATATCCCCGGCCTTTAGTACTCGGTTCCAAGGCACGCTGTTGATCCCCGCCCACCCACCCACCTGCTTTTAATCCCCTGATCGTTGATTCGGAAGAGGAAAGCATTCAGGCCCGAACCTTCTTAAACATGGAGCAAGCGTTTGCAATCTGCATGCCATCCATTCTGCCTCAACACCACAATACTTATCCCAGGCAAGGTGTATCCAAAACAGGGGATTGATGGTTTGTATGGGTCTCAGCTGTGCGCTGATCTTTTGCGATATATTTTGTGAATCCCTGTTTTGGGATACTTCTTGCCTGGGACATATGCCTTCGGTCACATGACACTTCCACGACCAGCCGAGGTTATCTAGCATGTGGAAGTCGGCCTGGGTAGGGTAATTATGGGGGTGAGAAGGGTATCATACAAAATATTATGTATCATACGTACTGTATCAATTAGGGCCGGACGGAGCTCTTAGCGATTGGTAATGATGATAAGCAGACTTTTTGTTACTTTATAATGGCAGATTGCGATTGTCTCTAGAAAGTGGGAATTTGCGAGCAATCCTGTATGACGATACTAACACATTAGAAAGTACAGTGGGGAGGAGATGAGAAAAGGAACGCGATATTGCTGTATGGTTACCCCTTCCCATCTATACGCTGGGCTCTATAATGATTGAATTTATATAAAAAAATTTAAACCCCATTTTACATCCGTATTTAGGCTAAACTAGAAACTTAATATATTATATAGTTGGCTGGAAGCCACCAAAAGGTCTTGCGCTATTCGATGCGCAACGGGCATCCAACTTCATTAATTCCCTACCAGGCCCACCGCCCACTACCCTCATCCTTCTCCTTGCTTACCTATCCAAGGGGACCCGGACCACTCTCCAGGGCTGGGGTCCCTGCGTTGGGTGGTATATCTACTTTCTATTCTTGGTTTCAGAATATTTCGATAGAGGTCATTTTGTATCTTAGCTTAACTGAACAGCTTTACTACTAGACTGACCTGGATTCTATGTAATAGTTTGAGCATCCCTAGAGCTTCTAAGGTCTTGGAATGTACAAGTACTAGGGTTTCCATTATCCATCTCATCTCTCCCCCCTGCGACACATCCCTTTCATCCCACCCACTCATCCTCCCACCCTGAAGGGAACAGAGAACGACTAAGTCGACGCCAACCTCAAACACCCGCCTCCCTGTCGAACGCGGCAGAAAACACGCAATTCACACGTTGTCTAAAAAACAAAAACGGTTTCCTAGCACCCTAACATAGTGTGGGCGAACGTTCAAAGATCCGCAATTTGACAGCTGGCCTCGGTGCAATTCTCGCGGCTCCTAATTCCTAAATATTTCTGAAAAGAACTTCTATTGAATCCCACCAAGTAAAAGGGCCAAATTTCGGGGGTGTGCAATGGTAGCCCTATTGAAAACGCTCCGACATAGCGAGTACCCACTCTTCCGACGCGCATGTACACTACACCAAAACTGCGGTATCTATTCATCGAACCGCCGAAGGTATGATATGAACCATTACTCTCCCCCATCCTCCTCCCAAACCCTTCCCTTCCATGCATACCCACTTTTTTAATATGTGCGTATCTATCCCAATGGGCGCACCCACCTGTATTTGTCAATCTCAATCCATGACAATCATCCCGACTGAAACGACCCTCGCAACCATTCCAGAAGCTGGATAGAATGGGGGTCTGAGCTGGGGTGGGGGGAAACAAACAAGCAGACCCACCCCGGCGGTGCCATCCTGGAGGCGACATCACCCACCTGGGTCTTCCATAGAAACTTTATCCAAACTTGAGAACATTTGCATATGATAGTGTTTTACTAGTTGTGGAACCACTCCAATTCATCCTTGAACAAGTACCCTCGAATTTTTATGCCGGTCTTTCTAGAAAGTGCGGAGAATACTCCATCGAGGTATCCCAATTTTATGGGATATGGAGGGAGAGGCTATTCCCAGTGTGACAATAGGAGGGTTGTGACTGGGTGAAAAAAAATGGGAAAAAGTCACTCCGTCTATCAGCAATGTATACTACGACAATCAATCAGAATAACCACGGAAGCGAGCCCCCCAGCGGCATCACATATCTGTCTCAGTCTAATCGGATTGCATACTTCCCGGGTTAGCATGTACCAGGAAGTACCTTCCCAACTACTGACTTTGATTGGGGGGGGGGGAGAAGTGTCTATCATTTTTGAGGGAAAAAATTATTTGCTTGTTTGGAATAGCAATGGGGCAAGAGTGGTCCTAATTGACGATCCACGTCATTTTTGCTTGAGGACTATTCTCTCATTGACCCCCAACATATAAAGACATTAGGCTATCCTCCGATATCCTGTTAAAGCTGCAGAAGCTCAACTACCTCATCTCACATCTACTCACTGGGTTTCTCTCTCAGTAAGCCTACGTTATTTTTATTTACCTATCGTCTAGCTCGGCCTCATCTTCTTCCAAGACTCCTATATCGACCGCACACTGTCGTTTCCGCCTCCCTTGCCATTGCCATTGCCGCTTCTGCTACTGCTGCCGCTTCTGCTACTGCTGCCGCTACTGCTACTGCTACCACTACTACTGCTACTACTACTACCACTACTACCACTACTACCACTACTACCACTACTACTACTACTACTACCACTACTACCACTACTACCACTACTACCACTACTACTACTACTACCACTGCTGCTGCTACTACCAGTGCACTATTGCTACTACTGCTGCTGCTGCCACTACTGCAACAACTACTGCTTCTATTACTGATACTACTACTGCTACTAATACCACGACCGCTACTATTACTGCTGCTATTACTTCTATTACCGCACTACCATCTTTCGGTAGACGCCGTTGAGAGGCATCCCTTGTTTCTCCTACGTTTCCTTATCGGCACTACTCAATCGAAAGTGCCAACTCAATCCTTTTTAAACGACCCCACCTCAATTCAAAAAAAAATCAAATAGAAAAATAGCCAATCTCTATCTTTATCTCTCAGAGGAAATAAGCAGAGATATTTTTTTTTGAGGAGAGATATGTGTGATTACAAGAAGGTTGTGTATAACGGTTGCGGTAAGTCCAAGGAGTCATCACCGTACAGATCTTGTTAATGCCACGAATGCTACCATGTATTCAGCAGAGAATCTACTAGCACCCTTACAGAAGTCCCCCTCCTTCCCTTCGCACAAAATGAAAATGCGAAACGCAATCGAAATGCAATGTGATGAAGAAGGGCTGACTGTTAGACTGAAACCGGAGAGAAAAAATTCTGGCGGAATTTCACTCCCGCTTTTGAATTTTTTTTTCTCCTGAACATTTTTCGAAAAAATATAGGGCACTTCAGATTACTCGTCAAAGCTTGGTGCAATTTATACGTATCAAGTCAGGGGACCAAGCGGTGTGTAGTCAACGTGGTTGGAGAAGAAGAAAGACCGGGCGAGAGGTGCAGCAGTATGTAAAATGCATTTCCTCTCCTTCCTTTTTCCTGCCTCCCTTCCTGCCTGCTCACTCTCGCCTTCTGCCCCGCCTTGAATCCGGTGCCACACTGAGTACCAAATAAGGTCCCTTAGTGGAGTGAAGGGCGAGGGGGAGGAGGGGTGATCGTTTCGGTCATATGCTAATCTTGGGGCCTTTTGCTTTCCTGCGTTTGTTATAGGCACATGTCGTTAGCCCGACAACTCTCCCCCTACTATCCTCCGCCGAAGAGCGCTTGGACATCTGTTATCCCATACACCCCAACACGAGCCAGCCAACTGGACAGCATAAAGGCCTTCTCCCTGGTGGGCAATGGATAAACTGGTGACTGCGGGGTAGAGTTAACAGATCTGGGAAATTATAGAGTTCTTTCCTTTTACTTTTTTTTACTTTTTGATTTCATTTCTTCCTCCGGACGTGGACTCTGGGATGTACTCGCCCGGTCGAGTTGAAGTCGCACGCGCAGATACGGAAATTAATCTGTAGGCCAATCATAGAAAAGGAAACAATGTCTTTGCTCTCTTTGGTTGGCTGGCAGATGACTAAGGTAGCTACAGCGTGCGACTACGACTCGGCCCCACGGGCAGTGCTTATTAAGCTGGCAAGAACCTGCTTACTTGCAGTCCCCGGGGCGATCGACGGATCCAGGAGCTGTTATATGGATACGGTAGGGGCGAGGGCTTTTAGACAAATCACGGGGTTTATGGCGCAAAAATTGGGTGCTTTTTCTCTTTCTTTTTTCTCTTCCTTTTCCTGCTTGCCTTCCTACTATTTTCGACGTACTGTTTTTAGCTATCGTTATCCTTTCTCTTTGCTGATTTTTTTACTGATTAACCTGTTTTCTCTCTTTTTTTTCCCACTCTCTTTTTCGCCTCCATGGTGCAGGCAGGGAGGTAACGGCCCGCTGGGGCCGGGGCAGAAGAACCGGGTTTTTGTAATGTGGGGTCATCTTGCAAATTGGCAGTTTCTCCCCTGATAGTATGGGGGCTGCTATTTCTCCTCTATTGTCTGGACCTCTAGCCGTTTCTGTCTGCCCAGATCGCATGCGCGGCTTCTAGGGATTATGGCAGCATAATCGGCTGACCGGTGGGGTTGATATCTTCTCACTATTCATGCACCGTACCCGGCTGGAGTTATTTTTCCTTTGATTTCCCTCTGTCATAGATTTCCTGCTCATTTCATCAGTTATTCAGAATTCTGGTTAGACACTTGTGCTCCTTGTTTTTGTTTTTCACACCGCAGTTCATGCTTTCCTTTTTCGTATGATAATATTATAATTGTTGCTATGTGTTTTTGTTTTTTATTGTACTCTACCATGTTAGCTATAGAAATGAACAATACTCGAGTATGACCTTTTCTTTTCTCCTCCAGAAGGGAGGAGCTTTTCCTTTCCCTTCTCTCCCTTTGCCGGCTGATGGGTCCCTGCTTTGCTACTTGTGGTGCACACTTGTACTAGTAGAAGGTGTGGTGCACGATTTGTGGGAACTTTTTGAGCCCCGATATCACTATGAGGGTTACCGTGGTGACCACTAAGAAGCACTTTCAGCTCGGATTTTAAATATTCCCCCACCGTTTCACTCGTAATTGCATGTCATGCTTCGCTCCACCTTCAGGAGCTAGCTTAGCCCCTCACCGCAGACTGAGTGAAGTCAGCCCTTGTTCTCGTATTCCTCCACCACTCTCCTGCTCCAACAGCTCCTGCTCCTACTCCTAGTGCTCCTATGGCATTTCTTCAATACCACGTGCACCCTTAGGCGCCCCCTACCTAGGGAGCAGGACCCTTCTTCCGTTCATCTTTTGGGCCCACCAAAATATCTAACAAAATAGTTCCCGTATTTCCCTCTAGCCTTCCTCTTTGGCTCCCTCGCTCCCGAACCAAAACTCTCAGTCGCGACTATGCAAGTACTTCTCTGCCTTCCCCATTCCCGTCCGTGAAAGCCCCATGGTTGTCACCAACTACCTAACAAGTAAACTATTACATGCTTGCTTGCATAATAGCACAACCGGAATACCTATTCCGTCATTCGGAACCTTCCTCTTCCCTTACCATTTTCCTCCCTCCCACTCTCCCACTGCTATCTTGAGCGACTGGGGACGTGCACTCACTCTACTTGAGCTCGAGCATTCGAGGACGTTATTTTAAGGCGGAAAAAAAAGCAATACAAAAAAAGGTTGACATTTTCTACTCGTTTGACCTAGGGGGCGGGGATTTCGATTGGATTTCTCCGGTTCACCGGATTGGTGGGGGTTATTTCTTGTGATATGGCGATCAAGGTCCGTGCCCTAGTGGTTGGTTCGGCCCGATTGGGGATTTGTTTTGGGGGGGGGAGGGGATTTGACATGTAAGCCACTTCATGTGAGGAGGGTTTGTTATTATTATTTCTGTCGTGGGCCAAGATAAAGGGCTCAGACAAGCCGTGGGGGGAGAGGATTTGGGTTGGAGGTTCGCTGATTGGGAGGTTATTTGGTTGAACCTTTTAGGGGAGGTGATGGAGAGAATGCTCGAAATACAAGTGCTGTGCTATACCGGTTTGCCCTGATTGAACGACGTTTGTGAACACAGCTAGTATTGCATACTATCCAAATCTAGCTTTTTTGCTTAGATCTTAGTGCCACTTCAATAGTGGTCGTATTCACAACGATGATTCAATTACAAGTAGACTGCACTGGAGAGCTCCGGAGAAGAACCCAGAGGACAAAGCATCGCATGTGAAGTTGGTGATTTAGCTGAGCTTACCTCCTCTTAGATAGACGGATTGGAAAGGTGATTCAGACCAAGTTCACCAGTGTACTGATCTGGGTCGGCACTGTATCGATATAATAGCCATCATCGCCTTAGATGTCCAATCAACAATTTTGAATACTTCGAGGGAACAACAATCCTCGCAATCCATATCTGCTCCCGCAATAGGCATCCGATTACGCCATCATCACACTCCCCTCCGCCATCACCCATCACGATTGCCTGTTGCACTTACCTTTACCTACCTAACTAAGCCAGCCTCTCGAGCCCAAACAGGAGGTTCACGTATTTTCAATCCGGCTCATCAACCCTTTCTTAAGTTGATCACTAATCCGGCAAGAACTTCCACCTCAAAGCGAATAAGCATCGCGCGGTCGGCCCTGCTGTGGGTGCGTGCTCAGGCGGGAAGAAAAGGTCGCAAATCAGAAGGGCAACCACAAACACGGGAACTTACCGCAGCAGGACAAGCGCAAAAGCCAATCAGTTTGTATTGGTACGGCAAGTCTAGCTGCCAGCCCTCCCTTCTTAGCTCTGCCGCCATTAGCGCACAGTGCACAGAACACATCACGTACTTGGCATTTGTATGGTCCTGGGTGGGATACGATTTACCATACTGGTATCATAGGCAGCTACCCAAGATATCATTAATACCCACAGTATTAATGCCTCCACCTAAAGTTACCCCATCCAACCCCCGCGCCTGCCCACCCTCAGGTTTCGTTCAAGTCCACATGTTGAAATAATGAGATTTAAGAAAAATTTAATCCAAATCTTACACTCACTATCTATCCCTCACCCCCGACACGACTATATCTAGCTCCCCCACGGCATAGCACCAGGGTAATTACACGCCAAGCCCTAACGCACGAATTCTCACTCGATCTTCTTTGCATATCATTCTGCGCCACGCTCAGGTACTGTACAAGCACTCGTTGTTTCGCCGTTCCTGTATGTCTCGCGATGTAAAGCTTGAGGGGGTCTCCGAAAAATTGAGAAGATCCTTTTATAGAATGCCCCTGCCCGGCTGGTCGTGATCCGGATCGGGAAGGCTGAGACTTTTGGGGGTGACCGAGTGGGCTTTTTGTGTGTCATGTGTAGTGTTACTTACCGGTATTTGCTAGCATGATATCCTCATTGAATCTCTGACTACTGGCTGGCCCGGGGTGAGTGAGGGCTGATATTTGCGCAGGATTGTGTCCCAAAGTACTGGTATAATAGGAGGGGCCGGTACGATGGGGTATGAGAGCCGGAAGTGAATCTTCCGCTTGTCCGCAAATATTGCGTTGACTTTATTCAATGAAAAAGGAAACCCGGATAAAGCTCTTTGGTGACGTGGCGGGCGATATGGGAATAGGTAAGTTTTGCTTTTTCGCTACAGGAGGAGGTAAAGGATGATTCCTCCTTTTCCTTTTACTTTGTCCACTGGCCATCTATTGCCTTTCCCCCCCTTCCCTCCCGCGTTCTTGCGAACCTCTCTTTTTCGCTTTAATAATCTGGGGGGAGAGAGAAAGGACGCAGCCTGATATGCTGATGTGTTGATTGAGGTTAGATATTACTCTAATCTTAATCTACCTTTCATTCAACACCCTCACTCCGCTGATTCCCTAGGTACCTTAGCTACTGGCCTGTTTTCGACACGAAATCTGATCATGCTTGTGCCGTCCTTCTTGATTCATCCCACCTCTAGAACGGCTCTTGGCCAACGCAATAACCGATATGTGTCACCCGGTTAGCAGCGGCTGCAAGGCAAAATAGATAGCAAGATGGTAAGGAAAGGAAGTATGGTAGTGGAGGGCGTGGCATTGGTGTTTGTTTTCAGTTCCCTCTCTAGTCATAGCTTCCCTAGGGGTGATGTTAACCCTATCTGTACTTGAACACCAACCTGCGGATCTGCTGGTTCCGGATTGTTTAGGAATACTGCGCAGCGGTTTTTGTTGTGTGGTGGGGCGCATGAGGTGCATGCCTTCTGATGAAAGGGCGGGTTTCATAGAGTTGTCCATCTCAGACTTGTTGTTGAAATGGAGGCATGGGAGTGGTCATGAACACGGGCCCAGGCCAACGGTAGCTGATATCTCGTTGTCGTGGAAAACTCTTTACAAGTAGCTTCGGCACTCTTCAGGGTTCAGCTCGTGAATCTTGTGAAAGGCCTTATGCTTCGCGAGGGAGCCTCTCGGGGGGCGCAAGGACACGATGGTGGGCTTATCTCCTAAGAACATTTCGTCGTCGTCGGAGTGACATCTGCAGCCCTCATCGGCCCATTGTCACGAACGATTTAAGCGCTGTTTATAGGAGAGAGTGATTAACTGTGATCAGATAGGGGGACAGGCGCACGAAACCAAGTCACTCCAATCAGCCTAAAAACTCACGGGGACAAAGTTCAAGTTGCCTCCCACCCCTTGCCGCATGGGTTCACACATCCAGCAAGCATCAGTCAGCCTTGTACATCTCGGGACGATTTTTAAAAGTTTACGCTCCCTTGGCTCAATGCATCAAGGCATTGCAGCAGAATGCAGGCACGGTACCAATCCTGCGGAACCGGGAGTTGCGAATCCCTATCGAGGAGCCTTCTATGTCCTTTGAAGAACGATGATTCATCGATACCGGGCACTTTGGTAGTACTACGAATTCGGTAGCTAGGTTACTATAGTTGCCCTTAGAAAGGTGAAAAGTGAAAAGTGAAAAGTGAAAAGAAGTGAAAAGAAAGGAAATTTTAAAAGGTTGGGATAATACAAGAAAAAGGAAGCGTGAGCCTAGTTCCCGAGATGGCGGGGGATATTGTTGGACAAAATGGGAAAAATGAAGGAAAGCGGGGGCCACTGACAAGGAAGGCCAGGGAAACAAGGGCGCAGAGTGATCGCGTAAGCAGAAAAGGCGTTTGCCTGACGATCCGGAGGAGCGCCGGTAGAATGATACGGAACGATCCTTGAGCCGTTTTCGTAAGGCAAACCCGGAATTTCTTACAAACGTGGGGTACGAACATCCGTCCACCGCCCCCTCCCCCCCACCCGCTCTCTTGATCTTATGACCCTCCCGTCAAAAAGGTAGTTTCTTCCTCAGCTAAACACCTTCTTAGGAATAGTGGTGTTCTAAAACGGCAAGTAATACCACATGCCCAAATCATCACACTCCCCTAAATAGTTGGCTTGATCTCACAACCCTGATGCTTCTGAGCGGCGGAGGGAGAATCGCCGGGCTGGCACAGGATATGAAGAAGTACGAGCGATGATTTAGACAAGAGGGCTCAGCTACTCCCAACAGGGGGTTTGTTCCGCTCACGGCCCGACCAAATAAGTGATCCCTAATCTAATGGGTCGTTTCTGGAGTAAATTTTTAGCTGAGAGTTAAGATGTTACGGCACTTTGTTCATAGAATGAGTGCGATACGGGATGGTGCTTATTCCAAATTAACACTCATAGGAGAACGGTGTGGGCGCGGTGGGTTTAAGGTTGAATGAAACATTGCATCATAGATGCCGCAACAGCTAAGGCGCTAGGTGCAATGTGAACAAAGCCAGAGAGGGCGTCTGGGCGTGGAAAATAAGGCAATGGCTATATTATAGAAAAATAAATATATTATGCTTCAACCCCCAATTTCCATCCAGCTCTTGTTTCAGTGACACTTCCTCAAAAGAGTAGGTTTCATTCTCATCGTTATTATGAGGTAGTAATTCCAAGTTCTCATCACTGAACCCACACGTATACACTGAACCCACACGTATATACTGCACTAGGCTGATCTAATCCTTCTATATTCCAATTCTCGAAATCTCGGTTAAGGTTTCCTGTGCTTGGGGGGTATGGACGGATCCTAACTATAGTTGATGAGCAGAGAAAGATCAATAGTATACCGGTAAAAATTGTATCTTAATCCTACTTTTAGAGTAGGATGAAACTTCCACCATATTTCACTAACCTACAACAATACAACTATCATACCTGGTATGGTTGTCCTGAATATTTAAACCCTTCTAGGATTTTTAAAAGATTCCATAATATATTTATTACTTAGGATCATGTTCTTAAATTTTCATTTATCTAATTCTTAAATATTAATAGTTATTCTGATCCACTTTCTCTACTCTTATATAAGATAAAGAGCAACTCAGGTTAACTGTACTAAAACTTCTGTCACAGTATGGTACTTTAATTATAATGCCGTGCTTCCATTTCAAATGCCAATCAGTTTTGTATTGTGGACTATCCCTTGTGCAGCACGAAGAAGTAAAATAAATTCGATGCCGGGCAAGCTGAGCTGGATGTGGAATGAACTGAATTTTAATAGTATTCTGTGGTTTTATCAAGGTGCTACCAGCGGGGCAGCTATTGTCTGAAAGGTTCAATTTTGACACCAACCACAGTTATCCGGTAGCTACTTTTGGTTTGGCACCAAGCAACGAATTTTACCCCTTCATGGGGGGGCCCAAGGGATAGGTGTCATGTTACTGGTAAATTTTACTATATATCACTTGACCAACCTACAGAGTCCTCCTTGCCCCTTCCAGACACCCCCCGAACTACTAGCCCCTCTGCCAACCATATTCAAAGTCCCGTTGCAAAGGCTCTAGTACAGGTCTTATGTATTGTAGGTTACTGTGTTATCCGTTACCATCGAACAAGCGCCACACACTTGATGGCGTATTGCTGGCGCGCGAAACCAGCCTGTGGTTGTCATAATATTAACTAGGAGTACTGAAAAGGCCGATTTCAGACTCCACACACCGTCCAACATTATGCAACACCGGTCTTGGCGGAAACTGCATAATATTTGTAGTAGATAATGCGGTGCCGTATACTCGTCAAATTGATTAACCTATGTGCGAACCTGTTTACGATACTAGAGAGTTTGCGCAAGGAGACCTAGGTGGCAGGAAAACAGGTTATTTTCTGTTAATCTAAGAGTCTTGGACGCCCAGGTGGGTAGCGAAACCTTGGAAGAAGTGTACTCGTGCGTCTTTGCCAAGAATACCTCCGTTAACCGAAAGTGAGGTACTTTCTAGGCCCAGCCCTGATTGCGGGACATGAAGAATACGGACCTCCACAATAAGGCATAGTAACTGATAAATATACAACCACCTCCGAGCCCATACATTAAATATCAGCATCCTGAAAAGTAAAAGAGAGTAATAACCATGTAAAAAGAGTAGGAAAATATGGAAATGAAAAGTCAGAAAAACATTTGCATGATTGCTCCACTGGCAAGTCCACTGCACTAACCAAACAGCGTAGAAGAAACCTCAGGCATTAAAGTTATTTTTTCCACCATTCTCCTTCAGACGACGTAAATTGGGATGAAAAGCGCGACAGTACTTATCAATAACCTCCTGTGGAATAGCATGCCATTCCTTCCATATAATATCCTTAAATCGCTCAATCTCGTTCCGTCCCTGCCCTTTAGGTCTTGGATATTTGGCAATACGGTCCTTGAGTACTCGCCAAAGAGGTTCGATTTTGTTGATGTCGGGGGAGTTTGCTGGCCATACTGGAAGACCATAAACTGGTGAGTCTTTATGAGGTATACGATAAATACCCCTTGCCTTAGCTTCTTCAGCATCGAGTCGGGCAGCCTGGGTATGATTGCCGGCATTATCCTCAATTAACCATATTGGCATCTGACGCGCCTTGCTAACAGCCTCAAGAAATGGATAAACTAGAGGATGTAAAACATCCTTCCGATACATGAACCAATCAAATCCTTCCCCAGCACTTCGCTCTCTGATTTCCTCACCAAACTCCCACTTTGGAATCCGGCATCTCTTTCGTCGCTCTCCCGGCTTTCTTTGTGCATTATACTCCTTTATTTTTTTATTTTTCTCTTGAAGGAACTCGTATTCCTCAGTTCCGGGCTGGGTTGCTCGTTTCCGCTTTTCGGCAACTAGTTGAGCTTTTGCTTCATTTTCTGCCTGCAGCTCTTGAGCATTTACTATCCTTTCCTCCTTCGTTTCCTTTTCCCAAATGTATAGTGTACCTTTATGCCCAAGGGATACACAGGCTGATAACATAAGAGTAAAGAGAGGCTTGTCAGAAGGAACAACAAAGTCATATGGGTTTGAACCTCGTGGGCGTGTAATTTTCTGCCGACCTCGGGTCCCATCAATTTCAATCCACAATTCATCGGTAAAAGCAAGGGCTTCAATTGGAAAATTTAGAGCCCAATCAGCAAACTGCACCCAAGCAGCATGGTCTTGCTTGGTTAATCTTGGCTTACGGCGGGGATCAAATCGTCCAAGATTGTGGTGTTCACTCATAATTTTGTAAGCATATGAACGGGATATATCGACTCCAGCCTCTCGAGCAATCTCAGGATACGTCTTTTGCCAGTGCTCTAGGTCCCGAAGTGCTAGCTCTCGTAGTGCTTCGGATTCTGCAGAGCCTTTGGGAACCTTTTGCGGGATAGCTGGCTCGGATCTCTCCTTATCATCGAGGTGGTCCAGTAGCTCAGAAAAGCTTGCATTGCCTCCGGCACGATCCTGTATTTCCTGTTTAGCAATTGTCATTTCAATCCAAAGGTATCAGAAATACCTTTGCACGATAGCATATTCTCTTAATTGCTTCTGCAGAAACGCTCCTTCCAAGAACATCCTCTATCTCCTCATAACTCATTCCAGCCCCCTCTCTCATTCCTAAAACTGCTCCTCTCAAAGCTATCGACAGGCTCTTTCCTTGCGGCATCACCAAATTATAATCAGTGATTTGGTTCGACAGGCGTATTGAGAAGCAAGGAATATTGAAACTTGGTACACCAGAATACCATCACTATTCTTTGCTCGCTCATATTGCCACTGGTTGTTGCTGTCGTCATAGTTCACTTTTAGTGCGAAGGTACCTCACCTCCGGCTAGCGGAGGTATTCTTGGCAAAGACACACGAGTACATTCAACACAACTTAATAGTACTTTACTTCCTATAGAATAGGCTTTTTGCTTTAGTGGTTCTTTACCCATTCGCAGACACTTGTAAACCAGGGCCCAAACCCGCGAGAAGAAGGGACTATGCGATCCGGAGGATTGAGGTTCCTGAAAGGTGAGAGGTGGTAAGGATGGTGGTGGTGGTGGAAATTTCCGAGTGATATGACATGAAGGAAGAAAATTGGATTCCGTTTATATTAACTTGATTTTTTTAGCCGGGGTGTTTGGAATTAAAGACTGCGCTTTTTGGGCTCACGGACTGCTGGTATTCTAGGCGCGTATGGGGCTACAGGGTCGGCTGATAGCTGGAAGTTTGCAAAGTGCCGCCTCTACTAGGATTAGGTTTCAGCTGCTCTTATAAGGTGTGTCTATCTGGTGTAAGGAAACTTGATGTTCACCCACTATGGCACTGGTTAATTACATCCGCGATAGATAAAAAACTACTTAAAGAATGCGCTTGGCGCCCCCAAGCCAATTGTGAGAGGGAGAGAAAAGGAGGAAGCATAAAGTCAGAAGGTTGTCGTACCATAGAATCTTATGAAAGTCGGATTTCTTGAACCTGCCCAATCGTCGCTCACTATATGTTTAAACTGTGGCGACTTGGCGTTCTTCGTGCCTTTCTGTTGGTTCGGCTGCCTTGGTTTCACCTTAGTTCGCTTTAGCGGCATTCCGAATTTCATGAGAATATATGGTATGTGGTGAAGTAGATACCATTTTCATCACCTGAGAGGGCTTACGTAGGTCTTTCGAGAGTTACACCCTTGGGTCATCTGAGTATATACATACAAGGGTGGATAGAAAGTAATGGAATAACCGCCATCCCTCCTTCCCTAATTCAGTAGCAGATGGAACAACATGGTGCGCGGGCTCTTTTTTTTATACCTGAATTAGGATATTCTCGGTATGGGAGTTGGAAGACTGGCTTTTGCTTTCCCACGATATTTGCTTGTCGCGATTAGGAAACAGCTATGTGGCTGCTGTTGGATTGCCGATAGGTTATGGGGCTAGGAGGTAGGCGGTTATAAAGGGTGTGCATATGAGATACGCAGTGATCAAGCACAGGGTGGTTAATGATTTCTTTCACTTCATATGCGGGGAGGTGTGGGATATGGGTTTTTGGTTTGTTGTCTATTCCTGGCTCGATGCCATTTGCCATGGGGTAGTGGACCAGATTGTTTTGTCTTTTGTGTTGGTTAGGGTAGGGCACAGAGTGTAGTGTTTTCAGGGATACTAATGAGTCTGGAATGTTGGAGATTATAGGGTATTAAGATCTTTGTGGGTGGTGTTTTTTGGGGGGAGTTCGTTGTATACCCAGAGCTGTCAGCTATTTAGAGATTTGTCTCCTAGTCTCTCTTTTGCAAGCGTCTCCGTAGATCGTATAGGCAAAACTCATCAGTTTCTCGTCTAGCAATCCCAGCGGCCTCGTGCGCATTGGTGTGCCCTTTGGTTGTTCCTTTTGTCTCTTAGTTGGGTGGCCTTTTGGCTAGCTGTTAGGAGATGTTGTTTTCCGCCGATATCGTACGACTTAGTGTTGGGGTGTTGGCCATTCGGCCACGTTAACGTGGCTTATCGGGTGGTATACTCTAAGCTATCAAATTGATCGCAAGATGAATGAGAGTGATGAGGGAAGTGAAAAGCAGGTCTGTCATGTCTGCTGTTCCTTCTCCGGACTCGTTACCAACACCTCTAGTTGGGGTGGCTAATAGGTACCTGCTGTGGGCGGTGTGGTACTATTCATTGAGCTATATTATCTGTGGGAACTAGCTTTGTATTGTGGGTACGGTCTTTACATAGTTTTGATAGCCTCCCCAAGAATCCTTGCCTTATGATACACTAAACCCCTCTATCTAAAGAGCACGATATGCAGTTTATCTATTTTTGGGGGTGAGGAAGTGAAGAAAGGAAGAAAAAGCCATGCAAGAAAGAGAAGATAAGCGGGAAGGGATTTACAGATGAAAACAGGTCAAATATAACCGGGTGAAATCTTCAATAAACTCAACCTCCTCATGACAATTGAAACCCCCCTCCCCTACGGACGAGACTCTATGGAACTCTATAAACGAAAACTCATGAATCCTCACATGACAAGGAAACAAAATCACCAACAAGGCGCAGGAGAGTATGACATATATGTGCATTCCACGGACGGGATTTCCCGGATCGACAGAGGGCGATATGCGGGGCTCTCGCTATGAGAAACATGCTTCGGAAGGGAAGGGGTGGCCAATCGAAAGGGGAGGTTTTTCCTAGGCTTTAAATCGTACCGGGGGTTACCGCTTTGCATGACTGTAGCAGGGCTGCTACTCTCTCATGTCCACTCCAAGCGGCATACCAGAGCGGTGTTTGGCAGTCATTATCTGGCTGGTTGGGATTGACCTCTTCCCGTCCGAGTAGTATCTCCACCACCGCCTCATGGCCGTACAGAGCGGCATACAAGAGCGGTGTTTGGCTGCCATTATCTAGCTTGTCGGGGCTGACCTCTTCTCGCCCAAGTAGTATTTTCACTACTCCCTCATGTCCGCGCCAGGCGGCATGCGAGAGCGGTGTTCGGCCGTAATTATCTGTCTTGTCCGGATTGACCTCTTCTCGCTCAAGTAGTATTTTCACTACTCCCTCATGTCCGCGCCGGGCGGCATATGAGAGCGGTGTTCGGCCGTCATTAAATGGCTTGTCCGGGTTGACATCTTCCCGCCCGAGTAGTATTTTCACCACTTCCTCATGTCCACGCCACGAGGCAAACGAGAGCGGTGTTCGGCCTTTAATATCTGGCTTGTCTGGGTTGACCTCTTCCCGCCCGAGTAGTATTTTCACCACTTCCTCATGTCCACGCCACGAGGCAAACGAGAGCGGTGTTCGGCCTTTATTATCTGGCTTGTCCGGACTGACCTCTTCCCGCCCGAGTAGTATTTTCATCACTCCCTCATGTCCACCCCAAGCGGCAAGCAAGAACGGTGTTTGGCCGTCATTATCTGGCTTGTCCGGACTGACCTCTTCCCGCCCGAGTAGTATTTTCACTACTCCTTCATGTCCACTCCAAGAGGCAAACAAGAGCGGCGTTTGGCCTTTAATATCTGGCGTGTCCGGGTTGACCTCTTCACAACCGAGTATTATTTTCACCATTCCCTCGTGTCCCCACCTAGCGGCATACAAGAGCGGTGTTCGGCCGTCATTATCGGGCTTGTCTGAGTTGACCTCTTTCCGCCCCAGTAGTATTTTCACCACTTCCTCATGTCCATTCTCAGCGGCAAAGGAGAGCGGTGTTCGGCCGTCATTATCTGGCTTGTCCGGGTTGACTTCTTCCCGCCCAAGTAGTATTTTCACCGCTCCCTCACGTCCCCACCAAGCGGCATGCGAGAGCGGTGTTCTGCCGTCATTAGCTGGCTTGTCCGGGTTGACCTCTTCCCGCCCAAGTAGTATTTTCACCACCCCCTCATTTCCACCCCACGCGGCAAGCGAGAGCGGTGTTCGGCCTCCATTATCTGGCATGTCCGGGTTGACCTCTTCTCGCCCGAGTAGTGTTTTCACCACTTCCTCACGTCCCCACCAAGCGGCATGCGAGAGCGGTGTTCGGCCGTCATTATCTGGCATGTCCGGGTTGATCTCTTCCCGCCCAAGTAGTATTTTCACTACTCCCTCACGTCCACTCCAAGAGGCAAACAAGAGCGGTGTTCGGCCGCCAATATCTGGCTTGTCCGGGTTGACCTCTTCTCGCCCAAGTAGTATTTTCACCACTCCCTCATTTCCATCCTCAGCGGCATGCGAGAGCAGCGTTCGGCCTTCATTATCTGGCTTGTCCGGGTTGACCTCTTCCCTCACGAGTAGCATTTTCATCACTCCCTCATTTCTATATAGGGCTGCAAACGAGAGTGGTGTTCGGCCGTTACTATCTGGTTTGTCCGGGTCGACCTCTTCCCGCCCAAGTAGTATTTTCACCACTCCCTCATGTCCATCCTCAGCGGCATGCGAGAGCGGTGTCCGGCCTTCATTATCTGCCTTGTCCGGGTCGACCTCTTCCCTCCCGAGTATTATTTTCACCATTCCCTCACGTCCCCACCAAGCGGCATGCGAGAGCGGTGTTCGGCCTTTATTATCTGGCTTGTCCGGGTTGACCTCTTCCCGCCCGAGTAACTTTTTCATTACTCCCTCATTTCCGTACGAGGCGGCAAACGAGAGCGGTGTTCGGCCGTTATCATCTGCCTTGTCCGGGTTGACATCTTCCCGCCCAAGTAGTATTTTCACCATTCCCTCACGTCCCCACCAAGCGGCATGTGAGAGCGGTGTTCGGCCGTCATTATCCGGCATGTCCGGGTTGATCTCTTCTCGCCCGAGTAGTATTTTCACCACTTCTTCATGCCCATGCCAAGCGGCATGAAAGAGCGGTGTCCGGCCGTTATTATCTGGCTTGTCCGGGTTGACCTCTTCCCGCCCGAGTAGTATTTTCGCCACTCCCTCATGTCCATTCTCAGCGGCAAAGGAGAGCGGTGTTCGGTTGCCATCATCTGGCTTGTCCGGGTTGACCTCTTCCCACCCGAGTAGTATTTTCACCACTTCCTCATGTCCATTACGAGCAGCCCATGCAAGCGGTCCACCACCCAAAAAATCTTCTTCATTGATATCATAACATTCCATCTCTATTAAACCAGCTACAACCTCAACAATTCCGAAGAAAGATGCGCAGTGTAGTCCGCTGAACCGAGAGGGAGTTTTAAAACGCCAAAGAGGGAAATCTTTTACTTGTGCTAACAGTAATTTTGTCGATATCTGGCTATAAGGCCCCTTTAGAAGCCCTAGTGAGAGTGACTTCGCGGAGTCCGTGAGCTCCCTTTTTGCATGCACTCCCCAGTATACTGAGCAATATTCTAGAAAGCGTGCGCTTTGAGTACCAGGGGAAGGCGCAGTCACAAGGGTTTTGACCTGTTTGGAATTTAGATAAGTCAAGCAGATTTCTGCCATCGCCGAGTGAGGTCCACTGAATATATCGGGATGAGAGGAAAGATACTCCTGGAGAGTAAAGTGGATTAATCGAACAGTCGAGGCCTCCTTATCTACAGTAATAAGACCTTGACAGCAGCTCACTAATGTCGATATCGAAGGGATGTTGCCGGGATCGAAATCCGTGGAGCCTAGCTCGACTGCTAGGGCGTAGCAGAGCTCATCCGCTTGCGGCGGCCGTTCCGCATGGCTGATCCACATCAACGCTGTCATCCCAAGTCTCGATCTGTCTCCATCTTGCGCCTCTATTCTCTCGATCGTCGCACCATAAACATCTCCCAACTCCAATCCACCTGTCATTTTCCTTGGTTTTTCTCGTCTTCGTGAGGTTGTCGATTCATGTAGGATTGCATCGATGTTTAGGGAGACTAGTAGAAACCTAGATCATCTATTAGCGGATTGTGTGTGGTGGGATTCCTAGTACCATTGGCCATACGTACATTTCCGACATATTTTCGGGAATCTTCTCCAGAATTTCGGCCTCTAGACTCTCATCCATGGCATCTGGAGTTTCGTCCTCGTCTAGTCTGAGACGAAGGTATTCGATGATATCATCTTTGTTGGGGCCTACTGGCACACTTATCACGCGTCCGGCAAGACGCTTTTCGATCTCTGGCCGAACGTGGGGCCTTCCGATAATGAATATTCGTGTGCGCGGGGATGTTTCAAGGATTTGTTTTAGTGAATTAAGGAGCTTGAATCGATGAGTCGTTGCACACTCGTCCAAAGCGTCAATACATACAAATGTGGGTCGTGAGGACGTGATGGTCTGTAGCATCTTCACGATATCCGGTAGTCGCGGTTCTCGTCCACCAATAACGTTTTTCTGCTCTTGAAAGGCCCGTGATATTTCCTCTGGAACCTTTTCCATTCCACCGACGACTTGTCTCAACAAGGAACCCAGAATGCGGGCCACTGACTGCTCTTTTCGGGCTGCAAAATCCAAGTAGAAACACGCCACGGCTGTATTTCTTCCTCTGGCCTGGTCGCCCAACCTGTCCACTACCAGCGAACTGACATCGTGGCCAGCCTGTTAGCACGATTCTTTCCTCTGTTCTCGAGAGCGATTCTCATTACCTGATAAATGTTTTGCCGACCCCAGGGCCTCCATACCAAAACAACACTGCCTTATCACCTTCACCTTCCCCACTCCAGTCATTCCAGGTTCTGAATTCTTCAGTCTGCAAAAGCCATTCCCCCACATTGTCGACGCGGCGTTCTTGGATGTCCCGGTGTCGTAGCTTGGGCTCTAAGGGTGATAACCAGGTCAGGAGTTGAGACTGCTCGTCGGCAACAACATAGTTGTTCTGTACGTTAAATGAGTTTGTATTATGGGAGAGGCTATTATCGATATTATATTGAGACATCTTCCGCTCTTTGCTGGCTGCACTGTTATAGACGGGGAGTTGTTCGGTATAGATGGATTCTTGGAAGCTAAGGGAAAGGAGGGCCCCTGTGGGGAAAAGCGGGGGTCTTCTTGCGTTAAAGCGGCCTTGCAGATACTGCATAGAATACCGAGCAAAAGTGTCGTATCATACCATAAAAGCGGCCATCCAAAAAAACCTCCATGCACCGGTGGTAGCACAAGGCTAACGAGATCTATACATAGACTATGGCAGCCTAGGCGGCCCACAGTGGAAGGAGCGATCCTTGGCGGATCCCCAAACATCAACGCAAGTGATAATCCCGTGGGGTGAGCTTCAGATATATATACAAGGCTTCCGGGCTCTGCGGACACAAGCTCTTGATGGCATTATAATCCCAGTAGTTGAGCACTATATTGGGAGCCGAGATAGCGGAGGTAAAGGGAGCGCTCACATGTATGAAGGAACACTGAAGTGTGGGCATCAGGAACGTTTTAGGGCAAGAACGGATGTATAGGGAATATGCAGAGACATAGATCTATCACATGTACGAGCAAAGTTTTCACTATCATACTTAAGGTGAACCGTAACTAGCAACCTCTATAGAGAATACACACCAGAGCCTCTCCGGGAATGTACTGCCGTGGGATCAAAGCTTGGATTGGCACGGTCTTTTTACGTAGTAATAAAAGGTTATTTAATCCATCCGTCAACACACGACCGCATGATTGATAGCACCCCCATCGGCTCTCCCGCTATCCATGACCACTATAATCACAGAAGAAAATCTCCCTCTCTCTCATCAAAATCCAGTTCCCCAGCAGGCCACGGGAGCTTAACAGAATTCCAACGATGATGACTTATTTGGCTACAAAACTGCGATAGTCTTCACAATGGAGCCCCTGTGATTCCCACCCAATATCGCATTTAGCAGTATCGTACGTATCTCACACCGATATCTTCTTCATGCTTCCCGGGATCGGTTAGGTTCCAGAATAATGTTTCGGGATCCTCGGCCACCCAGACTGCCATAATAACCCCCCATATGAGCTCGTGAAAAACCACCTGACTGAAGCGCCAGCCAACCTAGGGCTGCTCTCAACGTTCCATCTGACCTATCCAAATATTTGAAAGCTCTTTTTCACAACGATGGAATATTCTCTAACGGTATTTCGGGTACCCTGTTTTCCTCTCATTACCGACACAGCCGAACATAATATAGCAGACTATTGTATATCGTCACGATGTAAATAACTCCCCGCATTGGCAATCATCTACCCGATCTTTATGCATCCCAAGGGAGGGCGGATCTGTCTAAACCAAAAGCCCTATCACAAGTAGTGTTTGCCAATACACAAGGCGATCCGGAAGTTTAAATTACTCTCTGAAAACACTCACCTTGGATAGTCGGAGCTCAGCCTTGATCTGGCTTGGGTGTGCCGCATGCAAATCGGTTCATGAAATATCACTCGGGGAGGGAACCAGAATAAAAAACAAGTCCAATGCCCCAGACCGAGCCTAGCCCCCCGATGAGTAACAGCACCTTAGCGCGTGCGCTAGCTAGCTAGGCCTGTAATATAATCCGCACCGCAGTCCAGATACCATGGCACGGCACTAGTTCCAAACCCGATTCATTTGATATCATGCCAAAAATGAAGAGAGGAGAAAAAAGAAGGGAACTATTCACCCCACCACTTGTAGGCGGAACTGTACGCCCTGGCGGGTTCTTAATCCCTCTTCCGTCAGCCTGTGTGAGGGCGTCGTTAGTATGGGAGTTGAAAAATTTCCCCTTGCTTTTCCTTAATCAGTTCAAGGAGCGATTAGGAAAGAACTCTGTTATGCTGTGTAGACCTCGGGCATGCTGTCCGGAGGTATTTGCCACCGATCCCGTAGGGCACGCTGTTGGCATGTTAGCCACTAGGGGGTGCTGGGGCAACTTCAGCCCGGGAGTCGTGTAACTTAGTCTCTAGAAACCTACTAAGACAGCATCTCTTCTTTGTGGTTTCTCCACCGGTATGTTTCGATAGCGGGGCGAGTGAGGCTAATGGGTGACATGAGAAGGCTGCGCACTGGCCACCCTCCATGCTAGTGTTGTTAGCTCTTTAGCTATACGATAATGTTGAGGTACGGTCACCCACTTAGGTCATGTCTAGGGGTTAGCTTAGTGACTGCCTACCGTGTGTGGGTTAGGTCTATCATTGGTTGTGCGGGAGTGGGCTTGGCACGGGTGTTTCTTTTAGGTATGGATACTGTACCGCACGGCGCACGTGTCCGAGCTGCCTAACACCTCAACAGAGATATCAACTCAACGCAAGATTTACTCGGGGGTAGACGTAAATGATGAACAGGGGTTTGAGGTCCCCGTGCTCATGATCGTCAGAGGGCAAAAATGATTTAATTTGGAGGGTAAGATGCTAGGAAGGGTAAAAAGCTTTGACATCGCCAACCCCTGTCCATCCCATCACTACATGTACGGTAACCTTCATACCCGAGCACCTCCACCAAGACATCAGGCCCTGTTTACTCCACGCTATCTTGCCGATTATGTTAGAAAAATATACACACATTGAGGCAAGAATTCAAGCTGGTTGTTTAAAGCCTTTAGAGCTCGGAAAACCAAATATTCCCGCGACCGTTGCGGAGTATTGTGTCGGAAGGGTATTTACGGGCACAAGTGGCAGGGCGACCACTTCGATCTCAATGGCTAGTAGCAAATAAGCAGGCAATTGAAACGGGCTATTTAGAAGAGGAATACTCATTGGAAACAAACTAGAAGAGTTTGCTGTTGCTGTCGACCTTTGAAATCAATTCTTGATGCAAATCTTCTGTAGAGCGGATATCTTCCGTTGAGTTGCTAGGCACGTTGTCTTTGGAACTGAGCTCGGTTACATACCTTGGCATTGGAGAAAAAACCGGGGGGCCGACATGGCATCGAATTTGAAGTAACTTTAATTAGCGCAGTAACGTTCTATCCACCTACCGTACGCGGACTACCCTCGTCCACACCCACTCGCGTAAAATAGCTGAAAGGAAAGCTCTTGCTCGCAATAACAGGATGCTCTATAATAGTAGCTCGGAAGCACTGTTTTCCAATCTTTACAAACACACCCTAACATAGCACATCAGAATAATAGCACCACAGTACTGTAGGTATTTCCTATGGGAGTCACCCAACAACCGGCCCGGGCCGGCGCTTGTACTCGGGTAAGCTCTAGTAGCCACCACTGGATTTAAGAAGTGGAAGGCTCTCTGCACATATTCCCCCCTTGTTCTAGTTTCTTGTCTTTTTCTACAAACAGTGCATACCACATCCTAGTTTATCCATCAACCCATCGGCAGGGAAGCCAGGTTGGCTAGTTTTAGTCTAGGAGAGAGCCGAACTACCGTAGAATCTGGTCTTATACAGACCGTTGCCAATGTGGTGACTCGCATGACTATACCATCTTGGGCAGCACAACCCGGCTCAGCTTTCGCTTTGATGTTTTTTCGCTATTTCTTCCACGTATAGTATAGTCCAATGCTAATTTTACCTACTTCCAACTTGGCAACGGTCTGTATAAGACCAGATTCTACGGTACCGGTACGGCGGTATCATACCATCTTCCTTGCTTTGCGCTATCATGCCCTTACCGCACATGCGCGTTTAGTACTGCACTGGCATGGCACATAGACATAAGTTATAACAGTATCATACTGGGTTACAGAATTGCGTTTTTTTTGGTTGATCAGGATGGATAACACATACGGTATTGGAGGGTTTGGGAAAAAATGATTCTGGGTAGGAAGGGAATGATTCTGGAAAAACAGGGTTTGCGGCGCTGAAATTGGCCTTTTTTTTTGTGCTAGTGAGGTACAGTAGTGAAAACAAGACTTTCGGGCAACAGTATCTACTCTACCGAACGGGAGAAGTACGGGCAAACAACTGTCACTTCCAAGAAATCTCAAGTAGAAAAGAAAGCCACACAAGTTACCATCAAGTCAAGCTCACTAAGCTACTTCGCAAACCCAATCCAGACTCGGAGAATCGCACAAAAGAGAGGAAATTCCCGCCGCAAGAAAGCCCAACCTTGCAGGTTGTCCGACTAACTAGGTACAGGTCCAATTTCCCTCCCTCAAACCACAGTCAAAACGGTTCCTCTGTTGTACTGTGTTCCTTCCTCACGATGGTCACTGCTGTGTTCGTTGAAAGGGAAGAGAGCGCGAGAAAAATCAAAGAACCTAACTTACATCGAGCCCCCTGTCTGTCAAGTCTAGGCAACAGCCACCCCTGCAGAAACGCGACATCTCTCCAAGCCAAGATCATGACCAGCTGGCTATTTAGTCTAAGTTATTTGCAGATAAGCAAGAAAACTACAGGTTAAGAGAGTCAAATTTAAACCGTAACAATACCGCAAAAACTGGCATGAACCGTCACCGCGCTAGTATGTTGAAATAAAGTCATGGCTGATGTGAACCCATGTCACGACAATCTAAGACACTGATTAATAATGGTTCAAATGACGATAGAGAAGTTGTTTTCAACGACAAATGACTCTTCAGAGAGGTAGAAACCCGTATTCATCGTCAGGTATGAGTCTATGAAGTGATATAGAAGTAGAGAACGGGAGAGAAAGTAGGAAGTATCTACAAGCACTTCACGGTAGTTTGACTCTATTTTTTCTTTCTTTCTTTCTGAACTCTCCCATCTCAGCAGAAGAGCATACCTTACTTCAAGAATCCTACGCCAGACGAAATGACGATAGACTTAATGGATAATCATGGCCAAGCTCTCTCTGAGCTTCAACAACGGGCAACCAGGAGAACTGTTCGAAAATCAGTGGATCGGCCAGGTCCTACCTCCAAGTCAGTAATAGGTAAGCCCCGGAAAGTCCAAAACAAGCTACCAAGAAAGGAAGTCCACCGGTCATATACACGCGAGTTCAAACTACAAGTTTTATCGTACTTACACAATCACCAAATTCCAATAGGTCCAACCCGCTATCGCCCACCTACTGAGATCGAAGTTTCAGCCCACTTTCTAGTTTCCCGTGCAACTTTGCGCGATTGGATCAAGCCCGGGAGTATGGATACTATCATAAATGCACCAAAAGGCACTAGAACGAGTCGCGGCTCAAAGGGCAAGTGGCCTGAAATAGAGGAAGAGCTGTATGCAAGCTATCGTGTTCGCCGAGATGAGGGGAAAGCTGTACGGCGTGCTTGGTTTCGCAGAAAAGCAGAAAAGTGTTTTCACTCTTCCTACCCTCAGTCAGCTACTACCTTCACTTTTACAAATGGGTGGTTTTGTGGTTTTTTGTCACGGTATCGAATTACCCTCCGCTTTCCTACCAATATATCCCAGCAGCTTCCAGCAGACTATGTCAATCCATGTATCAACTTTGTTCGATTTGCAAGACGCAATGCTCAACTTCGGTCCGGCGATGAAATGTTAGTAGTTGGGCGCTTATTACCCTAGCGGGAATAGCTTGCATAATTATGCGCGAGGTATATGTCACCATAGGGGAGAGCATATATCCGAACCCAAGCTTCCTGAGTAGGGACTTCCCGGAGGCATCTGGGAGACTACTCAG
>Ga0307509_10000788_pt1 | contig 54325 bp, 41 predicted proteins | sample 10_EM_MG_FD_202245 | JGI IMG/M metagenome (GOLD analysis project Ga0307509, IMG submission 202245) | Populus trichocarpa ectomycorrhiza microbial communities from riparian zone in the Pacific Northwest, United States - 10_EM | ecosystem: Host-associated > Plants > Roots > Unclassified | place... | reverse complement strand
GCCCATCCGTGTACCCCCCCCCCCCCCAGGGCTAAAACAAAGTACCATTCGTCCCAACAGGATATTCTAGTACCAATCCAATTCGGAAGCCTACCCCGGAACTAGAGGATCATATCCTCACCGGACAAGATCGGAGCTACCGGTCCAGGACTAATGCGCTGAGCAAACTGAATCCAAATTGCACCAGTGCGATAGTGCAAAAGCTTTCACCTTGCAACAAGGACACACGAGTGAGATGCTGTGATCGCAGTTGTTGTCGCCAGTGATACGATGCACGGTCGGTTGATTAGTAATTTAAACCCCAAGTTGCGGCATCCCCGGCTATAACTAGCAGGACGCTGGAGGTGTCGGTGCTGTTATCTCGGGGGTTCGAAGACGGCTCTAGAATATACCGGTGGTCTGGTGTGACATTTCTTTCTTTCTTTCCTTCTTTCCGATTGGGTGACTACGGGAAGGGGGGGGCAAGAAAGTTAGGGATTGTCGGGATTGAATGGAGGGGGGTTAGAATACCTAGGGAGGGCGGGCGGGGGATGGGAGCCACGATATCGTATCATATCATAGTCTGAAAACTCCCGCTTCGGGGGTTTGCTAGTGGGGTATTGGAGGCTGTTTCCCGAGCTATTGGGGGGGTAGAGTGGGGCGAACAGGAGATTACACTTATATAATATTCTTATCATCTATCATATTTGCTTTGGCTATGCGTTACCGGACTAAGTGAAAAAATGTATTGCTATGTATTATGGCTGCAATCTCATCCACGGCCACCTTACATCCTCTCTCTGCGAATTCAACTGCCGGGATAATATTCACCCACCCGCCGCTCAAATCACGGTTCTAAAAATCTCAAAGAGCAACTTTTCCAAAGAGATACAACTGGCACAGAAGCAAAACACGAAAGGGGAAAAAGAAAAAACTAGCATGATATCTACCAATTTAACATGCCAACTTTTTATCAAAGCCCCAAGCACCCATGGAAACCCCCCATTGAGACAAACAGCCAACTCCGACATTAGCCAACCAACCACCCACCAACCATCCGATGGACGAGCGAAAAACAAAAAAGTTTCGAAAAGAGCCATGATCCCTCAAGGAACTCCAAACCCCTTCCCATGCTCTATCGCAAGCTTCAACTTCTCCCTCAACTTCCTGCGGTGCGAATACTCCGGTAACAGCAGTCTCCCAAAGCACGTCAGACTGGTGGGCACACGATCGCTGTCCGGCCCATTCCTCTGAATCACAAACATGATGCTAGAAATCCCGTTGACGGGCACACGTCCACTAGCTGTGACGAATTCCAGGAGCTGGTGACGCCGTTCGGCAGAGAAGCCGCGCACAATCGCCCAAAAGTCCTTGATTAGGCGGTGAGTCGGGCTATAACCATCTTCGTAGCGGGCGGTCCTTTCGAGCTCTGCGACGTCGATTTCTTGGATGCCTTCTGTTAAGGATTGGAGGTTTGAGGGGGTAAAGAGCTGGTATGTGTTAGCCGGTCAAGCTGCACAGTCACTCGGCAAAAGTCCTTATGAAATGGAGCTCCCCTCCGCAAAAAGAAATCCCGTTTTGCAGGAGCTAGGGCAACCACGAATAAAGAAAGAAGAGCAACTCACGGATAAAGACTTTCGGTCAATAACGGCAAAGAAGCCTTTTTCGAAAGCTTGGTATTGTCGGCGGATGGAGCGGTCAGTTAGCCAGGATATGTAGTCCGCTACGAAAGCTTCGCGGTTGTCGTTAGTGACCAAGGGAGCCTCCTCTTCAGGTTCTTGTTCCTCCGGGCTTGGGGTGTCCTCCGCGGCAGGTGCTTCTTCCAATAGTTCTGGGGGAAATGAAACATGCGCAACCTCTTTTCCCTTCTCCTGTACTTGTGACTGTCCCTGGGAGTCCTCAATTGTGTCACCACTACCCTCTTTCATTGGTGATGTCTCAACTTTCTCGTCCGCATCCTGGGAGACATCACCCTTAGCACCATCGTTTTGTCTATCAACCTCCAAAGGTTCAGTCCCCTGACCCTCCCCATCCCCCGATGCCACCCCTATCTCCTCGGCTCCAGTGGTCTCCGATAAAGTTGGCTCGGGCGGCTCGTCACTTGACCCCTCTCCACCCCTATCCCTCCCGGGATCAACACCACTCCCCTCACCCTCTTCCCTACCAATCCCACCACCATTACCACCCGGCCACTCCATAATCGTAAGCTGATAGGAAGGGCCATCAATCCGATGAATATTACCAAACCCTTCGTCCATCCTGCTCAGCCACCGATCCCGATCGGCGCTCAAAGAAGATGGATCCTGCAATGGTGAACCTGGCAACGGCGGGCCTAGCAACGGTGGACCCGGCAACCATTCATGTGCCTTCTCGAGTTTCGGCTTGGCGTTCCTCACTTTATTTAGCTTAATGTCCAAAAACTCAACCCCGTTTTCCCTGGCCCTGAGCATGTTCATATACTTGACCTGGCCGAAAAAGTCGTAGGAGAAATCGTACGTCCTAAGGAAGATGTCACCAACGTCGTCGTCCTTCCATTCTAAAAGTTGTCTAAAGCCGTTCGCAAGTTGACCCCACCCGTCCTCGATGTCTTCCAAACCTTCCGCCTCACCACCAAGGAGCTTTTTATAGAGAATCCTGGGAAAGGTTACTGGTAAAGTGACACCGTTGTAGACCGCTAATCCAACCAAAAGACCTAAAAGTTCATACTTGTGAATGGGTTCGATAGGTGCAACGGTAAACCAATTCATCCTGGTCTGCTCATCCGTAGTAAACAGTCCATAATCGGGGCTTAGGGCCTCTCTAAATGCCACGATGAAGAAATCCTGCTGTACACCTCCATGATCCACACCCTCCTCACCCTCGTTCGCGAACCGGACCTTTAACGGCCGTTTTAGCTCCCGGACTTCCCTCCCAAACACTTGATTGAGCGCATCGTGAAGAGCAGTCTCCCGTCGAATTTCCACGAGAAGATAGCTACTGAGTGGAATGCGCAGCCGCTGGTCTAGTCTCTCGTCTTGAGGATTCATAAAGACAGGGGTCATTGACACCCGAGCGGTCAGCCGCTGAAAGGTCACAGATTTCTCATACGCTTGCGTCATGTGCGCGAGATTTACGGCGCGGAAATAGGTCACTCGTAAATTCTCCGGGAAAAGGAAGGCATAGTCGAGAAGGTGGAGAATTCCAGCCTTCGGTTCACTGTCAAACCACCGGACTGAAACATCCTTGGGATCAAATCGGTCCGAGAGCGCCCGTGTGTGGAAAAACTCCCGGTCAATTCCGTAGGATTGATGGTCATCGTCTAAAATTCGCCATTAGCTGCACTCATCCCACCCGAGCTGAAAGGCTTACAGAGGATTTTCATCAATACCAAGCAGCACCCGACCACGCTGGCCATATGAGCAGTTTCCTGGCCATCCCAAGCTTTCAACAGAATAGCTCTACACCATTCCAAAGTGCAAACTCCCAAACCCCAACCACCCCTCTCGCGATCAAAGGCTTTTGCCAAATCCTCCCCAACCTCCTCAGTCAACCGCCCCCTCCGTTGCTCAAACTGAAGTGCGCCACAATTTTGGAGATGTCTTTGAAGCCGAGGCACAACCTGATCCGCGCGTGAGTGCCTATACGCAACCGCCTTGACCACCCGTCGCATGAGCCTTTCCGCCATCTCGTCCTCAAACCAGATCTCACTAATAACCCCAGCCTCACTAACTTTGCCACTCCCCCTAAGCTTTCGAACAGCCATCCATTCCTCCGGCGTACTTCGGGGCACTGCAGCTGCGAGGGCGTGCAAAGCTACCGAAATAACGCGGGCAGTGTCCTTATCCGATAACCGTCCTTCCTCGCCGGGAATCTTGAAAACCACCTCCAACCCCGTCCAAAGTCCTTGCATAACCTGCGCTTCCCAAGCTTCATTCCCAAACAACATCCGGAAAGCTTGATCCATATCGTCTAGATCAAGATCGATATCGTCCGAACCAGACCCAGCCTTCTCCGATATGAATGACTTGAGTAACGCTTCTGGGGTGCTAAAAACGTAAAACAGGCTTTGTTTAGCAAACACAGCAGCCTCCCGACATTGCGCACGGGTCGCGGTAGGATCCGTGCACATCTTCAACAGCGCAGCGCAAATCTCCTTATCCAGCTTTGTTAACGATTGTGGGGTTAAGTCTTCGTCCTCGGTCATAAGTGACTGTGCTGTCAGTGAATGCTTTTCCGATCTCGAAGGGGTCAATTGCGGCTGAGGATTTACTGTTTTTGATTTCTGGTGGGGGTGAGGACCCATCGGCGGAGGGGGCATGTTAGGATTCCGGCCACCGGGGGTAGTCATTTTAGATCTCGCGTTTGAATGGGGTGTTGGAGTCACGTCCTTGAGAGCGGTTTTGGAGGCATTTGATGACCGGCGCTTTCGTGGTGGTACTGGCGGTTGCTGCAGTATCTCCTGGTGCCTATGATGCGATACAGGCTCCGAGTCTTTATTCAGTCTCCCGAGATCTATAAGCTCCATTGGGTTAGAATAATCTTTAAATCTCGGAGGTTGCTCATGAATCGAAGTTGGCGTCGCAGTATCCCGCTCGTTGTTAAAGTCGGGTGACCGCGTCGGTGTCTTTGCAGGGGAAATGGCGGATTCGTTAAGAAACTTCAGAATGCCAACGTTCGGAGGCAGCCCAATCCACTCCAGCATCTTAAACGGCCTCGTATTGAACAGCTGCTGAGGAAAAGACTTTGGATCCTTCAGTCCCTTATCCGTGATCTCCTCAACCTCCCCCTCTTTCAAAGCTTCCTTCGCCGGGCGAACAGGCGCCTCTTTATTCTCCTTATTCGACGTGTCCTCCCCATCCTCGGCAATCTCCTCCCGAAAGCTGCTATCCCTCGATAAGCCGTCCCTCTTCTCCTCGACCGGGCTCGACAACACCGGCGTCACCAACTTTCCCGGACACAGAGCTTTATAAGGATCATCCTGGGTGGCAAGCTGGCAAGCAATAATCCTCGCCGACAAAACGCTGAATTTTCTCGATGCATTGGTGTCACGCGACAACTTTTTCCTCGCCGTGTAGCAAGTCGGAGTATCGCAATGAGCCCGTTGGCAACCGTAGAGTAGTTGTTTAATGTACCGCCTCACAAGACCTTCGAAATTCCGTGCGCGTTCCGCCGTCACTAGTGTTTCAATCTTGTCGTGTGACCTGATGAATTCCGTGTTTGTTGATATTATCTCGGGAGCGTGAGCGGGTAGGACTGAATATTCGTGGGAAAGCGAGATCCGGCCCCTGTCTTGTGCCATAACCACAGCCAAACCGCTCTCTCCCCTCTTTCAAGCAAACCAGGAACACGATGGCAGGAAAAAGGGAGGGTGCAGATGTGCGCAGGTAAAACAGTAGCTAGCTGGAGGATGAAAAGGGGGACAATAGGAGTTCTAGGAGCCGGTGCTTAAAGGTCTTCAAGAGCCTTTACCGGCAGTGGCAACGGCGGTGGTAGTTTGAGGGAAGAGCGGGGTTTCCGGGGAGTGTGCGGGTGAGAAGTAAGGAGGAAGTGGCCCAGCACATCAAGCTTGTTCACCTCACTTCAACGCAGTCAGACGAGCTTCGCTTATGTAATCGGCGCACGGAAATTCATCCAAGTTGCCGGTGATGGAGCAAGACGGCGATCGGGAAGCCTCCAACAAAACAAAGTTCACAAATTACGAACGAGGAAGAACATAAAACGCGGGCGGCCCCCTCACCTCCTCCTTCAACCTAAATTTACGATGCCTCCCAAGAAACAGCGAGAAGACCACCCTACAAACAACGCCACGACTGTATTATACCACGGATCGCCAGGCCCCGCCTCTTAGCAAAGTCGCACCCGAACAGACAACGAGGACTTGCTGCAGGAATTTAGAAAAAATCTGGAACACGGCACCATATCTCGGTCGGAAAAAAACGACTCTGTAGTGCAGTGAACTCCCATTTGCGATCATTTCGGCAGAATAAAACATCCCGTAAGAAACCCAACAAGAAGAGGCAGGAAATATCCACCAGCCCGTGAATTCTCCATTTCATGCACTGAAAAAAGGCCCAATATAAGAGCATATTCGTGCCTCTGCGCGCTAAGAATTATCGCCAGTTTACCCTCTCGTCTGGCCAACTTTACAGTATTCCCAAAAAAAAGTTCCAACCACGCAGAGCCCACCGATTCGTATCCAAGTTTCCAGATTTCTAACCTCTTCGAATCTCAACCAAGAGATGGAGGGAGGGTAACCTAGATCGGATTTCAGCCACTAGATTCCGGGCTCCTGTAAGAGGCCCTCATTGGCTCCAGAGCAGCAGCCACCATGCAGGTTGTCCGCTACCCTGACCAGCCTTGCAACCACCTCCCCTTTATACCCGGATATCGGTAAGGAAGTTAATCCGTTGAACCATCCCCGCATCAGTTAACCCACCATAAATACCCCCGGCAAACAAAAAAACGTAAAGTCTTCACAGAATCTCTCCTCCATAGCTTGTATGATATATCATGATATATTTTGGCTTAACTTAGCCCTTTCACAATCAATAGATGGGCCTACGACTAAATCTACCACACATCGGAGACAACCATACTGGGAATCTCCAGGAACTACCCGAGTATCCGAATATAAAATATTGCATATAACCAATTCCGAGCCCTCCTAGCTAATGCTCGCTTGCTATTATCAGTGCCACGCTGTAAACACAAGCCCCAAAACCACCAATGACCCCCCGACTCACCACCACCCGCGAATAAAATATTCCATCACATAGCGATGAAGATAGTCTTCACTTAAATCTACCCAGGACACCCACCACACCCCCACCAAAACACACTGCCGTATTCCACATATCATACATGTATGTACCGTACTACTCTCCGTTAACCAAAAATTCCCACCCCGCAGACACCAACAAAAAACCCCATTCACCCCGCTCCCTACCTACCCAAGTATCACGATCCAGAAGCATGCACTGCAAGAAACAAGGACCAACAAATTGGCATCACCCAAGCACACGAAAACGTGTCATCGAAATTTTTCCTAGCGGAAGCGAGAACCCAGCCACCCGAATATGTGTACTAGCGAGCCCAAATACCGTATTATAACTCGTACCCAAGCCAAGTCAATCCGTTAAACAAAACAAAAAAACAAAACAGGGTATGATAGAGACTTTGAGAAAAAGAACTATGATACTGGAGTGTGAGGCAAATGCGGCCAACGGACCACAACCAGATTGCTATGATTTGAATACCAAGGGGGCGAAATGGCAAAAAAGTGTCTCTAACGAATTCCACTCAAAACAGGAAAAAGAAAAAGGACAAAAAAAAAGAATTTCCTAACTTAATTTATCCCTCCCTTCCATCACATTCCCGTTCCCGCTCGTTCACCCCCCCCCCTTCCGGGTCAACCGGACAACAGCTCGTTATGCACAGAGGGTTAGGGTTCCACAATCACATCACCACCCCTCGCAAACAAATATCTGTTTCGGTGGACACCGTCAAGCAACCGGCGTACTTGGTCTAACGGTTATGATTTTCGCTTCCCAAGCGGGAGAACGGGGTTCGACTCCCCGAGTACGCAGAAATTTCTGAAGACATCGGATAGATGTTCGTTTCCTTTTTTTTTTATTTTTAGTTTTTTTCTTCCCTTTCGTCATCGTTGTGAGGTAATATAGCATAGGGTTTTAAAATAGGCCATGAGCATTACACGTGTATGAGTATGCGGGCTCTGCCCTTTCTACTTGCGCAGTTCAGAAGTTTCCGGAAATGTGGAGGAGACTTGGCATGGGACTCTGGAGGCGGCAACAGCTAAGTTAGCGCCAAGCCAAAGTCCACATTTCCGGAAACTTCTGCACCGCGCAAGTATACGAGCATTCTCTCGTTTATAATAGTTGTTTTGTCGACTTCCTCGCGCCAAGGCTGCACAATGTCAAAAGTATCTCAGCGCCACGATGTCCGCATTGCAGCTAAACCGGAGAGTTGACAATTTAAAGAGCGCGGAATTGGGCTGGTAAACTAGTGTAGTGTGAGTTGTAAGGAAAACAGTTAAGTGTGTGTAAAAATACATCAAGCTAGTCCCCCAGAAAAAAAACATAACGGCAAAGACAAAGAAACAAAAAGAAATATTCTTCCCGCCAATTGCATCTCCCTAAGCCAAGCTCTTAAATCAAAGTCTACTCAATTCCTCCATAGCCCTATCCAATTGCTCCCTCTTACTCTGCAACTCTTTCCTCCTACGCTCCTTGAGGGGATCTTCAACAAGGAGTTGAGCGCATAGCTCGGACACTATCTCTCACGCGCCACACCAGTCATCAGTTAAAACTCAAAATTAGTAAGCCAATGGTTGAGGAGTGTACCGTCTGGTCCATTAAGTCCCAAGCCATTCTGCAGGGCGTCCAGGATATTCCTGCGGAAGCCGTTGACCAATTCTCCCTGAATGCTCATATACACGTTATCCACGAAGCGTTTTTGAGCAACTTCATTGTAAGCCCTGACTTGCGCCAGGACTTCGATTTCCTTCCTGTACGGGTCCGGGGAGTTGTCCAGCATTGCCGCGGGGAGAGCTGCTGTGGGGTTTCGCTTCTTACGCGGGGAGGGGGTGCCGCCGCCTCCGCCGTTGGCACCGCCGGTGGCGTTGTTATCTTCGTTCAGTGCTGCTTCTGCCGCTGCGTTGGCGGCGGCGAGTTTACGCTGGTCGTCCAGATTGCGTTTCCGCCGGTCGGAGAGCTTCTCGTGGTGGTTCGCCATGAACGTCTGGTAGTCTTCGTTCAGGGTTGATATTTGCTCTCGCTCCAGCCGCCATAGCCGCTCAATGAGGGTTTTTTGATTGTCAAAGTTTTCTTGGACGAGGGTGTTAAGTATCTCATACACACCTTGGAAAATCGGAGACTTTTGATATTCTTTAAAGACGGAGGTGAAACAGTAGTGCACCTGTCTATTCATTAATCCACCGCAGCTATTGAGGAAATCGTGAACGACAGGGTTCCAAAGGTTTATTGATTGACGAATCAGGTTTGTGATTGCGGTGGGATCCACCTGGCCGGGTATGCGGGCGGTAGCGGTTGACTCGATTATGTGTCTGATTTGCGGGAGTGTAAGTCTGTGGGCTTGGGAGAGCATTAGCGGGGGTTGACCGGCGGAGGCCGCGGTTGTGGTCACGATGGGGAAGGACTTGCTTTGTTCTATGGCCGTGTTGCTCCCCGCTGCTGCTCCGGTGGCTCGCTTAGACTTCTTTGTCGGAGTGGATTGCCCTGCATCAGTCCCGTTTCTTCTTCTCTTGGACCCGAACGGTGGGGAACTTGCCCCCCCCGTCCCGATCGCTCCTTCGGTGTCACTGGATACTGTACAAACCTCTACCCCGGCGCCTCCCGCCTTTCTTCCTCGTCTTGTCGCTACTGCGAGCGTTGGTGAGCCATCGCGGTCCCAGCGGTGGGGACGTGTGCCCGCTTCGCCTTTCTTACGGGTTTCTAGTTGCGCCGTGATTTCGTTCTCTTGCTCTATAGTTTGGAAGTAGACTGGTGTAGGACGAAGTGCTTTCAGACGCCGCTGGAAGTCTTCGGCCAGGCGGCGGAGCTCTTGTTGGAACTCGTTCTGGCCGGGGCCGCCGAGGAGGTGGCCGCCAACGAAAAGATCGAATTGAGTGACAAGGTTGTGCACAATTAAGGTTTGGTTGTCAGTAGGAGGAGGAGGAAGAGCAGCGAGCTCTTCTTGGACCTCTGCCGCTTGGCCTCTAATGGACTCGATTATCTCCGGAAGTCTACCAAGTTAGTAACCCTAATATGTGAAATTTAGTTTGAGGTTACCGTTTCTTAATCAATTCCCCAAGTTCTTTCGACAGGTAACTCTGTAAAGCCATTGTTCCAAATCTCTCTTTCAAATCAGTCAGCTCAGTTTTCCATGGTTCGGTATTGGCAAAGAATTCCGCCTCTTGTTCTCTCGCTTGAGCGTGTGTGATCCCCTGAACGAGCTGTTCTTGGTTCGGCTGTTTTGTCACAAAGTAGCCATGTTTGAGACGGTGGGAGTGGCCGCGGAGGATGTTGATCCATTGCCCGTACTCTCCAGGCCCCACGGTGTCGGGTTTGGTTAGAGCGCCTGCCAACAAGGTTAGATCACTTAAGCGAACCGCAGGAGAAAGTAACTACCAATAGTCCGCTCCTCCCCAAGCTCCCTGGCAAGGCGCGCAGCCGATTGGTTCACAGCATCGTCTAAGGATGTCAGCAAAATACGGCGTGGATCGAAACAGGAAGCCCGATCAAACCCTTCATCGTCATTGCAAGCATAATCAAGCAATCCTCCTCTTGAACGTACTCTTTCACCAATCCCGTAACTAGTTCGATAAGATAATGTTCGCTCTCCTATACCCCAATTAGCAATTATCGCCAGTAAAATGGAAAATACACAACTCACAGACTCAGTCGTCTGAATAACCCCCGGCAAATCAATGAATGCCAAATTTGGCAACTCGGGCCCGGTAATCTACAATCGTAAGCCCTCACTCTCACAGTCTCTGCCCAGCCATCCAGGGATCAAGTTGGCAATACAAACCTCCATACAAACCACATTAGGACTAAATTTTACTTCGAAATCTTCATCTCGTCCACCCCTTCTTTCGACCGCTTTGCCTTTTCCCTTAGGATCTATAGAACTTCCCCATCCCCCACCAGCCCCCCGAGTATGGCCAAACCGGCCACTTCTTGCACTGCTAGTTTCAGGAGCAGCTCCTTCTGCAGGTTTTTCCCTTTCCTCGTGAACAAAGTCACGCCAATTCTGCCCTGGGGTTAAAATTGCCCGTTGGGCGCGGACAAGAGCGGGCTCGACTTGAGATTTGTCGGTTACGTTCAGAAAATGGACTTGTTCTGTTGCTTGATCGACCCAGGGGTTTCCGCGGGTGCGGCTCGTGCTCATATGATGGTCGTGGGAAGAGGTTAGGGAAGGATCGTATCGTTTTTTGAAGCGGAGGGATATGCGGCAGTGCCAAGGATCAGTGATGCGTGATGATTCGCGGAGATTGATTTCTAAGGGGCACTATGAGGTTTGTCAGTAAGATGTTTCAATCAAAAAGAACGAACTACCTACCCTCGTGCATGTTCCGGTGTACCGGGGGACTTTGATCTATTAATTCAATCACCCAAGTTTTAGCTACAGTACTTCAGAAATATCCCATGACCCACGGGGCACAAGAGCTTACTCCACTAATAGCCTCAATCAAACTACTCTTTCCAGCACTCTGGTTCCCTACAACCGCAATTCTAGGCAACGGCAGCCCCAAATCTTCGATCCCAGAAGCTCTAAGTCTATTAACCAAATCCACCATTTCCCTCATCCCACCCCCCAAAACATTTAACCCCTCCTCTCCCTCTTCAAGTCTAAGTTTCTCCTGAACAGGGTCATCAATACCATCCGTACTCACCGGTCCAGACTCAATGACCACTGGCTCTGTCTCCCTCCGCACTGCCGCGGCACTGGTACGACCGCTGCCCTTGTCCCCCTCCGGTCCTCCGTTCACAGTGCGGACAGGCTCATCCGGCGCGGGCACAAGTTGGACGAGGCAATCATCCGCCTCGAAGGTTTCACTCGAAGTCTGGTTCAGTGATGGCGGGGACTCTTTTTCCAACAACCGGTCAGTCGAAGGTTCAAAATCGAAAAACAACAAAAGTCATTGCAAAGACTGGTGGAGCCGAAATTTAATTCCCCACCTTCTGGTTGATTCTCGATAGTGTGATTTTGGTTGCTACTATGATGTTGGAGATCGTTATTATTGATGTTGTTTTGGTAGTTCCTCGCGCGAGCTTCTGCCATTGCACGAGCTTCCGCCATCGCGGAGGATTCTGGAGGAAAACTGCTGTGGCGCGTAGGAGGTGTGGGAGTTGCCGGATCTCCTGGGTGGAAGCCACTGAGTTGATGGTGCTCTTGGTATGGTGGGGATTGAGGTTCGTATTTGTAGGTGAGGGCGGACACAAGGTCCATTATGTCCGCCATTGTTTCTCTGAAAAAATGATAAGAAATGTGGTGACTCTGTTAGCAGGATCTCGAATAGGCGTAAAGCAATCATAAAATTAGAGAGGGGACGAGATCATACCAAAGATATAGATCAGACTTGAAAAGCCGGGAGCATATAGTAGAAATTATATGGTTGGAATAAGGGCTTTTCGCCCTTCGACATGATAGACCGGGGGAGAAGAAGGTGAGGAGGAGGAGAGGAGAACAGGATAGTAAATACACCTCCCAGCCTCCCTCCTATCTCCCCAGCCAGCCATTGTTTGCCAAACTGTTATTGAGAATTGTACCCTATACGGATACCTCGAGTTTGCTAGGGAGGCGAGCAAGATAGATGTTCCGATATGATGTTTCTTCGTTTTGTGTTTGTGTTGGGGTCCAAGACCTGTCTGTGCACGGGCTCGCTGCAGGGACCATCTTGCCAAGGTGCAGGGATTATTGGACTAGGTGACATCACTTTAGTTCGAGTTGAGTATTGGATGGGATGAATTGTACAAGCGGCTACCCCGCATACAAGTACAGTACCGATATGTTCAGATGAACTTTGTATAGAGTTCTCCTCCGAGGCTCCTGGAGCGAGGTATTTGGCCCGTATATTTAACCAAAAAAGAGGATATCAGCTAGTTGAATGTCAATAAGGAACTAATTACGAAGATGATATGATTCTTCAAAATTTTCTAGACTCGAGTGATCAGTAAGGTTTTCCCAATCACAATCATGCCAGGGCAGTCATTTCTCTCTATATAGCCAAGTTCCTGGTAACTGCTGGTATGTTTACATAGTTCTTAGGAGCCTACGTTCGCTCCTGGAACTGTACACCAAACTCATACCTAGGCGATACGCCTTAATAGACACCATGGGACAGTACGATGGCAACCTGGAGTTGTACGAGTACTACCTGGTCTGAAATTTTCCTGAATCCTGCAGGACACCCGTTGTACTTGTACCCCACCACCCCCCCTAAATTGAATGTCTCAGTTAATAGCGGATAGTTATCTTTAGTCTCTCGCTTGCCAAATTCTGATCATGCGCCTACTTATATCGTACTCAGGGATTCCGCTACAATTTGTTCAGACCTTGTACCGTACAGTGTCTATGAACCCATTCCTGAAGTCCCATGCTAAGCCTCTCCGGCTATATCAATATTCATGCTTCCCTCCTCTAACTTCTTACTGCTACTCTCCAACCTAGCTCACGGAGCCCTCTGCAATAAGAGTATTGTAGTTGATAACATTGTACAAGATTAATTCCACAGACGGCTCTTGGTCTTTTCATGGTCCCCATGTTTGAACCAGGGGATGGAAACAGCTTTTTAGGTCAATTCTCTACCGATGGCCTCTACTCGAGTACAAGAGCCATTCACGTGGGCCATGTTCATGCGTAACCCCCCACTCCTTTCCAAATATCTACGCCGCCTTTCGGGTTTACGGCGAAGTTACCTACATATAGAGCCCAAATCACGGCCAGGCCCCCATCCTGTTTCCCTTCTTCATCTTCCTTTCACCCTTCTCCAATCATTTGCAAGTCCTAAAAATTCATTATTCACATTCAATCCAAAGCCGCTACTTTAGCAGCTTAGCGAGGCACACTCCCGAAGAAACAGCACCAGCCCAGCCCCACACGACGGATAGAAGCACACCCTAAAATTCTGGAGATCGCACTCTCACACCCCGCAGGCCTTAAAATACTCTTACAAGTTATACTTCGCCTCTAAATAACCCTAGTAAACAAGAACATACGCACCCCCCCCCCCCCAAGGAAACTCTGTACACTGTACAAATAGCCGTTTTGTCTTCGGTGGAAGGATGTTCCCCAGCCCCGCTATCTGTACAGACTCAGGATATGTACGGCAAATTTCAGTACTCACATCGCATGTCCTCACGCTTATAGCTCAAAACCCTCTCGAGTCACAAAACAGGTAAACAGCCAGTAACCTACCGGTAGAGGCCTGGACCGAGGTCCATGATTCCGTTCAAAAGGTCTATCAGCTCACACAAACACACGTGCCCTTCCCGGTGACTATCAAGCTCGGTAAGGAAAAGAGCCAAAACTAGCGATTACGGGAGTGATATCTCTAGCTAATACCGGTATGGGGGGTGCATCCGGTCATCTCATTGACTACGGTATCGTCACACGACTCTCCCTCTCAGAGCCACAAAAGGAATCAAAGCCAAAAAAAAAAAAAAAAGGCATACAATTTCACTTCTAACCTCCTGCCTTCTCCTCACAAAAAAAATCCATATACACTCCAGTCCAAAAAGTTCTGGCTGATCCAAAAGTACTCTAGCTAGGATTAGCGGCAACAGAAGTTTCAACACTGTTGTGTCGAATAGCTAAGAACTATCGGGTAATGGTTGACGCAATCAGAACTCCATGCATTACTCTACTAGATTAGTAATTGAGAAATCTCTAATCTCACCACCGTAACTTACTCAAGTATACAATACCTTACTGTAGTGGAACCCCTTTTGACCGCTATTCATTTTTTTGCCAGCTCGGAACTATCTACGGTATGATATGATACATTCTTCCCTCTACCGAAGGCACTCGGCTGCGGGTTGGAAACCATTTATACCATTGGCGTGTGGAAATACTTTAGTCTGTGTAGCTCTCGCTTATACAAGTAGAACCTAACTTAATGATACCGGAAATAATAATACAAGCAAACAGCTCAGGATAAGGAACTGCACTCAAAAAAACAAAAACCTCTTCCAACCCCAGAGCCCAATTCCTCTCCTGAACCCCCTGGATCTGGAATGGGTTGGTAAGCGATAGTTGTGCCGACCGTCCTCCGTATCTACAAGTATGATAACAGGCAGCTAATAGACCGTATGAGGGTTCAGCGAGGCATGGCATGGCTTGACACCTAATATCGGTACAAATCAACCAAAACTAATTAGGGAGGTTTTGCTAAGTCAGTTCGCTACTGAACTTTGCTTAATTTAAGTGAGGTAGAACAGTGTGGCGTGAAGGATTTTTCCGAGAGTTTTGCCGGATTGAACTGTGCAACGGATCTACGAGTATCGTCAACATCATGCATGAAATATCGATTGGTGTTGTTGCAAGGACAAATATCAGTACATACGCAAAATCCCACCTCTTTTTATATAAACAATGATGTCAACAAAATATGTTTGAACTGTTCAAACTATGAACTATTCATAATACTGTGCAAAGCTGAGCCTTACCAGAGGCGGAAAGGATAGCGCCGTTGCCGTGGTGATAAGATAAGTTCAGTAGTGAACTGACTTAGCAAAACCTCCCTATTACGGTATCCGTGAGCAAAGCGGAATAAAGTTCGGCGGGCAGGTCATTAGCTTATCGCTGAATGCAGCTTTTTTGTGTTCGCGCCAAGACCACAGCCAACTGATCGGCACTGGTCTTACCCCATCATGAAATACCCGCATCCCACGGGTCCGGGTCGCCCATTCGGTTGGGGTGTCGCAACAGCCGCATTTCAATTTTGCCAGCCGTTTCTGGGGGCGCAAAGGGCACGTGGAGCTATCCAAAATAGAAGGGTAGGAACCATTAACGGGAACAAACGAGAATATATTTGGTTGGTCAACCTCGAGTAACTACTGGTATTCCATAACTTCTTGAGGGGCTTTGTAGCGCTCTGCTTATCATTAAGAACTCAAGCGAGCATGAACAAGCTCTTCTCTCGCCCATTCCTCATCAACCCATTCGCTCTAGCAAAGGCACCCATGTCTGGCAAACCACCGTGAGGCTTTCTCGCTTGGTGGTCTCAAATTGGGCTGCCTCGCTGTTGGTGCAGCATCTTGCTATTCATTACTCGTACTCGAGTAGTAAGGAGTGAGTGTCAAACCACGCCAGAAAATTTGTGGGAGAAAGGACATTTCAAAATACAGCAAGGCTATTAAGACGGTGAGTGGATCCATTGTTCAGGGTTTACGAGAAGGTGAGACCTTCTACGCATGGAGAAACTCTCCCTGGTTGGTACTCGAGTATACTGTAGGCAGGGGCTTTTGTTCTACCGCATGTGGGTCCGGGCCAGTTGAAGAGGGGAGCAGCACTCGAGTAGTTGTCCAGTGATATACACGAGGCGCTAACTCCGACAAGGAGTGGGCGGACCGGCACCCGGAGGTTGGCGGCTGGGGTTTTGGGCTCAGCTTGGGGTTCCGATAGCTCGGGGTCTTGTTCTTCACAACATACCAGAGCTCTCATCCAGGAATATTTCAAAGCCCCTGTTTTTTCTGCCTTGGCAGAGAGTAAGTTGGGGAGCTCGTGGCTCATTAGGAGTTTACAAGTACTTTTGGAAAGTGCTTTAGTGTAGAGGCAGCACATATACCCCCCTGCATCTAAATCCAGCATTACAGTACGGGTCTCGAGAATGGGTGAAGAAATGCACAACAATGCGCACATTTCGTAGAAGTGCTCTCCTTCAAGCAACACTTACACGGTCTACCCACTCAATCCTTCTATTATTGGTAACAAGAGGGGGAAAAAGCCCGCATGGTCTTTAACAGTGGAGAAATCCCTCATCGGGACGGTCTTAATCCAAAGCCTACCAATCAAGGGGAATCTTGTGCCTTCCTTTTATCAAAAAAAAAAAAAAATCCTAACAAGGCATAACCCGCGATGTTGTACAAGCAAGCCACAGTGTTAATAATGGCTACAAGGCTGAAAATGAGTATGCTGTTTGGTGATGGGAGGTTCAAATAACCTTAACTAGAGCCCTCCACCTCAACCTCTCTGAACCTCAGAACAGATTTCTTTCTTTTCACAAGACAAGGTGTCAGTATATCTAATTTTTGTCCGCAGATGTCGAATCTCAGAAAAACGTTACCGAAATGGACTGCTCTGTTATTAGGTGACTATAAAAGTGACAAAGGAGGAAGCAGAGATGGAGGAGGAAGTACATATTCTTCAATAGGATCATTAACTCCAAATTCCAAATTCACACGAGAGCAGCCGAAATCCTTCTCATCAGTATGGAAACTAGTTCACACCGGTTGGCCCACCGGCGTCTTAGCTTGCGCGACTTCTGTGGTAATTGTTCTGTTCATAAATATCGGTTTAACAATTTACGCTGCAACGAATCCCCAGTACAAGCTGGAGAACGGAATTGCGACGTTGTATTCCGGCAGTTGTGATAAGAGTAGGAAGATCGGGCTGTGGTTACACCTGGGAATAAATGCCCTTTCTACATTGCTGTTGTCTGGAAGTAATTATACGCAGCAGTGTCTCGCAGCACCAACACGGAGCGAGATTGATGCTGCACATGCGAGGAGACGGTGGATGGATATTGGAGTTCCTAGTATTAGGAATTTATTCAAGATTAAGGCGGAGAGGACCTTTTTGTGGATTGCTATTGGGATTACGAGTATTCCGCTGCACTTATTGCATGTTTATATTACGCTCACCACTCGAGTCCTAACTAATTGGAAAATTGCAGGTATAATTCTGCAGTGCATACTTCGTTGGCGGCGAATGATTTCCTCGTAACCTTTGTGACCAACAACCACTTTCAACCAGGAGCCTACACGAACGCGACCGGAGAATATCCAGACACGTTTAAACATATTTTACACAACGACACCACTGGGAAGAGTTATGGGGACCTCGGGTACCAAACAGATTCGCACGATATACAACTATTTATTAGTATGTTAGAGGGATACAATGACAGCATTCCGAGCTACGAAGACCTAACACCTTCTCAGTGCATAAGGCTCTACAGCACTGACTTCGTGTCGGACCGTAGAAACCTATTCCTGATCACGAACCGTACTTCCAATGCCACGTACAATAACACCTACCTGAATTCATGGATTACAGATGGCGGTTACTTCGCGACAGATGGTTGGACATGCATGGATACACTGCATGAGGCTCGGTGCAACGCAAATACACTACCCTCAAGGGTGGCGAGTGGGACTCCATGGCTAGTGGGCACTGTATGGCAGGATCCTCCGATGGAAGTGTTAGAGATAACCGGATGCAAGAGTGAGAGAGTAGGAGAGAAGTGCAAGGTGCACTTCTCGCTTGGAATTATGATCGCTGTGATCTGCTGCAATCTTGTCAAAGCTTGCTGCATGGTCATGGCGGTTGTTAGATCCCGAGAGCCTACTCTGGTTACTTTGGGCGATGCAATCGACTCCTTTTTGAGAATCCCAGACCCAACGACAATGGGTATATGCTTCGCCGATCGACGGTTCATTAAGAGGGAGTGGAGGCATGGGTCCAGGACTGGACCAAGGCAGTGGAAGCGAAAAGGGATACAAAGATGGTGGACTAGTGTTAGTAAGACGAGATGGATAACTTGTGTTTTCTTCTGCTTGACAGGTATCATCATCACGGGGGTGTTGCTTGGAAAGGGTATAGGCCAAGACCGGAAATTACTGAGTACCGACATTAAATCTCTGTAAGCTTGCCCCCCCTCTTCCGACACCCCCTTCGAGCACAATATCAACAAGGTGATAAAAAAGGTGGACCAGAGGTTTCGGCACAGTAAACAGTGTGTCCCTAGTCACCATACACTTCCACAACATAACCCAAGCAATTCTCATAGCTAATCTCCCACAAACCATCCTCTCATTTCTCTACCTGAGCTACAACTCCCTCTTCACCTGCATGCTCTTGGGCCACGAATGGTCCCTCTTCAGTCACCATCACCGTGCCCTCCGCGTCACAGCTCCGTGCCTGGGCCAGCAATCTACATACTGGCTACAAATACCCTACGCCTACGCTATTCCTCTAATGACCCTCAGCAGCCTCCTACACTGGCTGACCTCACAATCGATATTCCTCGCGAGAGTCGATATATGGGACCCATTCGGCAGAAGGGTTAGAGGAATCATAAGTACCGTGGGGTACTCATGCATTGCCATCATCTTTGCTCTGCCTCTGGGGATTCTTGCCCTGCTGACTGCCGTCGGAATGGGGCTTAGACCACTTGCTGCGGAGATCACTGCCGCTGGGAGTTGTTCCGCGGCAATTTCAGCTGCCTGTCATGCTTGGGGAGCAGACTCGGAGGGGATTATAGGGAAGAGAGTGCGCTGGGGGGATGTAGAGATTGTGCCAAATCTGAGGGTGAGGCATTTGACGTTCTCGAGTGGGGAGGGGGTTAGGAAGCCGGTGTTCGGGCAGGATTATGCTGGGGTGGGGAGAGGGAATGAGTGATTGTCTATGACTATGGTTTTGGGAAGTTTCGTTCCCTATGCTAAGATGGAGAAAGGAATGGAGCATTGGGACTATATATATTTAGCCTAAGATACTTGATGCGTAGGGGGTATTGAATTACGTATTCTTCTTTTAGAAAAAATGATGGACTGCGTGTGTATGAGGGTTTGTAGATGCATAGTGTAATTGCACAAGAATGAAAATACAGCTACTTGGGGCGAAAATAAGTGTCTAGAACCGCCGGCCGACTGTTAGGCTGGGAACAGCAGAATAACCGCCTAGATAAAAAGGGAAATACTTTCTACTGGGTGCATTTGTACCCCTCTCCTACTAGGAACTGATCTATCATTTTTTTCAGTGTCCTCAGAGTCGTTTGTTGTGATGTTTAATTGGGAGTTGGCGGTCGCCGCGTCCCGACATTAATCTAACCCAAGTATGGCGGGTCATGTACTCGTAATGTCCTGACGTTTGTGAACAGGACCACTATTGCATGATGCCAAGATCCGGGCAAAAAAGCTGAATTTTGGGTGTATGCAATAGCAGTTGTGTTCACAAACGTCAGGACATTACGAGTAGACATCGAGTGCAAAAGAAAATTCCTAAGCCAGTAGGAGCCAAAAACACCCAGTTTGCCTACGTAAGCAGCAAGTAGAGCGAGAAGAATCCAGTGTTTCAGCTACTCGAGTACGACCACATGGTTCCTCTCTAGCCATAGCTATTACTCCTCTCTATTACCCCTACTGACTACTCTCTCAGCAGGGCCTCTACAGTGGGTCAAGTATTATACTGATATCCAGTGCAAAAAAACAACTAACACGAGCCAAAGCATGGTGTTTGCTTAGATAAGCTGCCGGGGGAGCAAACTTTTCTTCATCCAAGTTCTGCGCTTCATCTATACCATGATCCTCCTAGATCTTTTCTTGCTATGGCCAATTAATAACTAGACATCATGCGAGAAAAAAGAAAGAAAAAAGAGTAGGAATAACAACAGACAGAACTGCTGAGAATGTACAAGTATCAATTTATACCTCTTCTGCAGAAAAAAACCAGCAACACTTACTACAATGAATGGGAAAGGTAAATATTGGCTTGAGAAGCACAAGTAAAATCTATCCAAACTCCTTTTATTGGTAGCTACTGTAACGACCTTACAATAGGTAGCTACAATCACTATCACCTTAGCCCAAATGGTATACCAAGTGGTGACCAGAGGTGGTATGGTCTTGTATACATAGTATATACATAGCTGGTAAACCTAGGATAAAGCCTAGGGAATAGTTGAGTAGCCTTGGGCACTGTATTAGGCAGGGTAACCTTTTGGGAGAACATTCGCATAAGGTCAAGAGAATTATGGGGATGTTACACGGACCTCCGAGACGACTTCTGTGGTCGACTGGAGGACTTCCTGAGCGGTTAAAAGCATAAGAGGGCAGAGTTACCCTACCTTGGGAATTTGACCTTTATGCCCATGGACCCCAGTTACCCTACTGAGGAGTCCAAGTTACCATACCTTCACCGGCAAAGTCATCCTAGAACTTAGAGGTTGATTGCCTCACATTCTATAGGCTCTTAGATGTTCTTGGGCACACACGCATTTGCGCGGGGAGGCCCCACGCCTGTGCGAGGGTGGTCCGAACATACTATTGAACTTGGGCGGGTTTTGCTAACACCCCCACCTGGCCCCAGCATTGGGACGGCGCGTCATAGGCAGACGGCTGTGTAGTTGCTCGTTTGCTAGTTAAAAGCGGTCATTGGAGCAGCTGCCGTAATACAGTATAAGTCGTCGCCGTCCGTCCAACTAAATGTCGTTCGCAGGATATATAAGGGGAGTATGGGTAACCACCAAAATGGGGGTCGCCCATATATGGTCTCTCGGGCATCTAGGAGTCTATTCTAGCCTACGGGTTGTAGGGTAGTCTTCCTAGTGGTACTCAGGTAGTCTCAGAAGGCCAGGGTGCTTTCGAGACAAATACCTCGGTAACCAGCCCGGACCTTCTCCCCTTGATTTGTAGCATTACTATGGGTTGTTATTGGACTCTAGAGGTATGAGTCTTATCACGGTAGAGTATGTCCCGAGGGGCTGGCTATGGGTAGCGCCCACTTAGCCAACTATCGGCTACATCTTACCGGGAGAGCTTGCATGTCAATTTATCACATTGCATAGTCGCGTAGATTAAATGATGGACTGCATAGCTTGTATAGACGAAACTGCCACTGGGCCAGTGAGTCCACCACCTAGGTATTGATTCCGGTTGTTGTCATAACAGCTAGCTACTGGTATGACTTCGATAGGAAGAGTTTTTCCACCTGCGGTTGTATTGGAGATTCATTGCAGAAACTCTTATCCTATTGACGGAGTTAAGTGTACCCTAGTTGGTCCGACACTTCCGGCAGGATAAATCCTGATTGAGAGGGTAGACCTCGGACAAACCCTGAGCAGGGCAGGATGCTCGTACAAGGTCGGAAGTAGTGGTGAATGTCAAAGGCTTAAATCTGATATCTACTTAAGTTTAAGCGTTTGGCATTCTACTTCGACAACCAACTTTTCCTCAAGAGAACTAAATTGAGTGAAGCTTCGAGCTTAACTATATTAAGTTTTACCGTTGATTCTTCTGAATTATTTTACCTCATCTTTATCTTCTACTTTGAGTGTTTGGTGCGGTCGCAACCTTAGAGTTCACCTCTCTACAGGGTGCCCCCGTTACAGCTACCCAGCTATTCTGATATTTGCTTATCTCACCTCCCTTTCCTTAGATGCTACCAACTGGCCACTAGCTCTAGCGCCATTTCCTGTCTCCTGAAATAGTGTGGTATTATTCAACTAGTTCCTGTTTATTCAACTTGAAGTTACTGCCCATGGGCAGGGTTAACCAAAAGCAGATATAAGCATGCGAAGTATTCAACAGACTATCCGTCTTGTAGTAAGTGAGGATTAGGCCCTCAGAGCAGGGTAACTACCTACAACTGATAACTCTGAACATGGCTAATTAAAGAATTGCCAAAACACTGCAGAGACCCTGCTGAGAGAGTAGTGGATAGAAATGATGGGCAGGAGTAATAGAATACTAAAAGGATAACTAGATAAGGATCATGGGTTGTATCGTATCAAAGGTTTTTTTTGCATCTCTCCCACATTTGACCAGCCGTAGGAAGTCAGTATCCCCGAGAGCGATAGTAAATTATTCCACGACAAAAAATTGCTATTGGTTCTTGGACAGCCTTAGGTTCCCAGGTGTTGAGTGCAACCGTGCCCTATTGCACTCAACCTCAGCCTTGAGAAAAGAGCCAAAACCAGTGGCCACAACTTATGAATAACTACTCGAGTAGCAGAGAATACGAGAGGCCACTAGTGCCGTGCAACGGTTATCACAGCTTCTACTCCAGTAATCTCCACTAGACTTTCCGTGTGGCTATAGGCAACAGCCGTGCAAGTGAAACGAGGCAGACAAAATCACATCAGTCGGTGACCTAACGTGAACTAGCCCCCATCCTTGCTCCAAGTATTGACAACACCCAGCGGTAAGGCAGAAATCTAAGCAGAAATTTAGACACTAGCCTTGCCCTCTGAGAGATATTATCCAGGGATCATAGTCATAAACCCCACCCTCAACATCTCTACAAGCAGCGGACAAGAGATACCCGAACACGAGGTTAAACAAACATACGGTAATGTTATTATGGCTAAAAATCCGGGGTACTATATCTGGGTGAACCCGGAGTCCAATGCCCAGGCACTAACTTTAGCACTTCCCGCCAACGAACCACCCGTCGATCACACAAAAACACCTCCAACTCCCCCCCTGTGCATGTAGCCTCACCAAACCTCCCTAAACCCACTGCGCCTTAGGGTTTAGGACAAGTCCAACTACCCCCATTGGCTCAATGGACCAACCAACCCCCCTCCAGCCCGCATCACCAAGAGATTTCGACAACCGTTCCTCCTCCCCGGGGATTAACGCAGTGTAAAATGTAATAGAGAAATTCCGTGCATATTCCACGTGACCAACACCCAAACCCGACAACAAACCAGAAGCCAAGTTCAGCACGCAACCTCCGCACCAAAAACAGGGCGCACAAGTTCACTTGTCGTTTATCCTCCTCCTTCAACGTGCATAGTGTAACTAACTTACTCCACCGCAAAACCAGACAAATCGCGACAACCCGCCCGCCAATCCTCCCTCACCCATCCATCCATCCACTCCCAAGATCCGAATTTAATTTAATTTTTCCATTCGCCACGCGGTATCTCGCATTGTGATAATTCGCCTCGAAGAAAAAAAGTATCCACTTTTTGGGTCCTGCTGAGAGTTGTTATAATATTACCTGAGCTTACGGTACTTCTCGATTCGTGCTTTGATGCAATAACCATGCGCGTCGGGATACGGTAAGTTAGTTATGATGATGATATTATGCGAGACGTCATTTGGGAAGTCCTGTTCTCCGGCGGTATGTATCATATGTATGTATGATATCAATACTGTAGGCGGCCAAAACTGTCGCTGGGGGGGGAAAGCAATTTGACATCGTGCTCACCGTGCTTGCAAGTTATGCAAGAGCCCCGAAGCAGAGATTAAACCTAAATATCTAATCCTGGCTCTACGGTACCTAACCGGCGGAAAGAAGAAAAAAGTGAAAGAAGGAAACGAAAACCACCCGAGCGAGAATTCCGACTGCGGTTGAGGAACTAACTTTACCGACAGACCGTTCCCTCCTCACCACTACAGATAACATAGGCGCAGATAAACACAGCCAAGCCAGACTAACGTTACAGCACACACTCCCCAGCAACCAAGCAAACCACCCACCACCCCTCCCTCCCTTCCTCCTCATAGTAACACAAGTCAACCACCAACCGCACCCCCACCCTACCCTACTCAACCAACCAAGTCAACCAACCAACCAAACCAACCAAATCACAACCCCTCACTCGCACCCCTCACCAACGCACACCCAAAAAAATCAAAAAAATCCCTCCCTCCCAAACCTTCAACCACCAGTCCATCCCAAATCCTCCACAATCATTGCTCCCAAAAGTCAACATCCAATGATGGGAAAACACACTTATCATACACGAGACTAAGAGAAAGGAACGGACGAACGAACGAGAGAGTGAGAGAGTGAGAGAGTGAGCTAACTTGTGCGCGAGAGTTGAAAACTCGACCGGCCGCAGCGGGGGAGACGAATCATATCTTGCCGTTACGTACGTATTGTGCGATTGATTGATTGATTGATTGGGGCGATAGATTGGATTGGATTGATTGAGTTGGGCTATATTTGTAATATCGTACAGGATTTGTGAGAAAAACGAGAAAAAGGAGGAAGGAAAAAGAAAAAAGTTTGCCCCGCTTTATCTCTCTTTTTTTTCTTTTGGATTTGGATTTTGGTGTGCTGGTTTGTGGGTTTCCCGTTCTACCTAATTACCATTGTGGTGGTGGAGGGGGGGAAAGGCGAGGCGTGGTGAGGTGAGATACTGTATGACAAGGCGAGGTGGAGAAAAAATGGTTCATCCTTTAGTATTTAAAATTTGATGAAAAAAAAAAGATAGAAATTTATATTTAATGATGATGGTGATGATATATATAAAACAATGATAGATAAAATAGAGAAAGGAAAGAAAAAGTAGAAACAAAACGCCTTCCGTTATATACTACCAATATTGTAACATCCTCCTCAATCATGCAAGCGTATAACTTTATGTATTCCAAATTCATTGCCTACCCATTGTAAAAAAGGAAAATAAAAATGTTTCAAGAAAACGAAAACTCCTCCCAGAAATTTATTGACAGATCAAGCCGATCGCCCTTCGAAAAGGCCTAACAAAAGATCCTTCGGCTTCTTGGTCTCTTTATGCTCTTTTGTAGAAGTAGTCTTCTCCTTCTCCTTCTCCTTCTCTTTCTCTTTGGAATCGGAAGAGGGGGAAGACGTGGATGAAAGCGAAGACTTTCTTTCCTTTTTCTTTTGCTTTTCAGTGGGCAGCGAAGTCGTGGATGCGGCCGGGGAGGAGAAGGGAGATGTAGTTAGTGAAAAGAATGCTTTCTTCTCCTTGGGGGGGGTGGTGGTGCCGCTATCGGCGGATGTCTTGCGCTCCTTTTTATCGGACTTGTCATGGGATTTCGAAGACGATCCGCGTCTGCCGGATGATTCGGAGGATTCGTGCTTGCCCGATTTGGAAGACGATTTATCCTTCTCCGACTTGTCCTTTTCCTTGTCGGATTTCGACTTGCTGTGGTGGGAACTGCTGCCGGATTTCGATCTTGACCTCTCGGACTTGTCCTTGTCTAACTTGTCGTTGCTGCCGCGGCGCTTTCTATGATGTCGCTTTTTGTCCTCCTCCTCGTCGGCACTGTTGCTGTTGCTGTTGCTGTTGCTGCTGTTGTTGCTGCTCTCGCCACTGCTGCTCGCAGTGCTTGAGATATCGAAAGCTAGTACTTCGCTTCCGCTAGCGGGGGCCTGGAAAGTATGGGCGCGGGCAGGCATGAGCTGTTTGCGTTGAGTGGGGGCCTGGGACTGCGTACGTCTAGTCTCAGGTTGGGGTATGGGAGCAGCCTCGATCATTCGCTGCTGGGGGGGTTCACGGACAACCTCTTCGACGGGCTCGTCCCAATCTCCCTCCGGATACTCGTCCTCATCGCCCGCCGATAATGACGCTTTCGCTGCTCCGCCGACGACGTTCTTGATAATCTTGTATCCACCCAATACAATCACTGTAGCCGCTGCGCCAACGCCCGCAAGGACAACAAACTGTGGGCTGCCTAGCAACGCAAAGATCATGGGGAATAGGGTCTTTAAACCCATGATTGCCGCGGGACTGACTTTCGCTACCAGGGCGGAGACTTCGGCGAGGGTTAGGCCAACAACAGCTAGGGTATCGGGAACTTTCTGCAATTCGCTAATAAGTGCCCCAATACCCGCCGACCAACACGATAACTCGTCGATTGTAGCCTGCAGCTGCAGGAGAAGGAGTTGAAGATTCTCCGTCATGGGGTCCGGTTGGGAGAGAACCATCTCGGGGATTAATGAAATGACCGACATATTTCCGCGCAAGCCTCCAGGGGTATACAAGGTCGCTTCGGTCCGCATAGTGTCGCTGCTGGTCGACCTCCTCACGCTATTATTATTTGTGGTGGTGAGAACAGTGCCCCCGGAGTCGTCTTCGAAGCTAATGTCGGAGCTGGTGCCAGAGTCCGAACCGGTGCCCGAGGGTGACGAAGACTCAGATCTCTTCTTTTTCTCCTTCTTTTCCTTCTTTCGCTGACGTCGCTCTTCGTCGTCTTCGATCATTAGCTGGCCGGTATTGGATCGTTCTAATCGGCGAGCGGTACTATGCTTTCGGGCGGCACGCAATCGGGCTTCGTCGCGGCGGGCACTCTGGCGAGCACGTTCCTCGGCTATTTCAGCTTTGCGGGTGCGGTAGGCCATGCGAGCTTCCTTGAACGCTGAGAAAACACTCTTGGACTGTTCAATTATTAGCCACGTGACAATTGAAAGCAGCCGCATTGGCACCACATCAAATGTTGCTTTGACCCAGAGGTAAACAGGCAACGATTGATGGGTGGTGCATATAAAAGTGAACACGGAAAATCTCAATCTAAACATACCGTATTAATCACCTTCCCACTAGTATCCATCACCGTGATGGTAGAAGCCAGAGCAGGGACATGTGAGGCAGCCTGAAGCGCCATATTCAATCCTTCTGCTGCCATAATTTCGAATATCACGGGATTGCAAGATTCTTTGTGGTTCCACAAAATGTTCAATCCAAACCAGGATTATGGGACTCTGTCGTTGATCGTTACCGATAAAGAAAGACTAAAAAAAAAACAATGGATTCTTCGCTTGACGTATATGTAAATTTCTGGTCAACAGAATTGATGATGGTAATATACGATCCGGATCGTTACGGTGGTGTTTATAAAATGTAGACAGAGCAAGAGAAGGAAAAGGAGAAAAAATAGGAGAAAATGACGGGAACAAGAACCTTTTTTGTATTCATTGGGTTGGGCCAGAGACGGGGTATGGGAGCGGGGGTGAACAGCACTACATACGATTGCGGTACCGCAGATTCCTGCGCTGTAAGGAAACACAAATTTGGATGAACCCTCGCACTCTCCTTGTCTGGCGGTCTGAGCTGCATGCTGGCGAGGATTTTGTTGGCGGGGGTTGATTGGCTCGATGCGTCGCTGGCGGCCGTTTTTTGGTTACTTTGGTATCTAGTGCGTCGTTTGTTATTTGTGGGAATGTCCAACCGCCCCAATTGTGGCGGTGGAGGCGGTGCGTGTATGTTTTGCTGGCCAGTCCAACGCTGTTCCTCTATGCCCGAGGCGCGAGATCTGGTTAGCGTGATTAATAAATTTGACAATTCCCTCACTCACCCATCCTACACAGAGATTAACACCGGTAAGCTGCTAGAGTGAGAAAAGAGGCGATCGAAAGCTCTTGGTCATGAGCTCCCTCTCACCTTTCTCTCAGCCCATATATGTATGCTGTGAACGCAATCGGGCCACTCGACGCCGCCGCTGTCAGGAATGAGGACGACGAGTTAACGTCGCTCGCGAGTTTGCCATTCAGTCTGCAGTGAGGCTGCACCTTCTTACTCGTAGAGGCCGACTCAAATCCTGCATGCAATGATGGACCTCATGAGACGAGCAAAGGAAAGAAAGTGGGGATATAGGCAAGAATTGCTGTTGGTGCAGGCGTGAGGACCAATAAAACGAAACCCAACCCAGACACATGTGTACCGTCCCATACCGTATCTGTACCCCAAATATCATCACCTTAGCGAGCGCGAAAACAAAAGAAAAATACCGGTAAATGTGACCGAACCATTATGCCGTGCTCGACCTCGACTCCGCAGAAACGGATCCTAAAACAAACTAGTTTCAAACTCCGCGGGACAGATGAACTCTTTCGGAACCCTAACCCTTGTTTAACAACAACAACAAACTCAATTCAACAGGGGGAAGGCTTCGCTGGCAAGCAGGGGATAAGAATCCTTGAAAGAGAACGGTTCCGTTGAGCTCGGGGCGCGGCTGGGCATGGAGTGCTTGAACACAGGGGTTAATATTTTGCTATGCAAACTATCTGTGCGCACTTGAACGCCCTGTGTAAATTCAGACTCCAATGCCCGGCTACCAGCCTCGGTACTTTCAGACCTGCCGGATGCTTGAAGCAAGCGAGTGACCACACGTGAATTTACACACAGCCTCACGCGAGAACGCGGTGAGCTGAGAAAGCAATCATGCCACGCCAAACATTCGAGTGTCATCGGGAATAAGCACTGGAGGCAGTCGTGCTTAAGAATGCACGGCGATAGAGTATACTAGATACCGAGGAGCATAATCTGGGGCGAATCCCACGTGAGCGAATTCGAGCCCCGGGGGAATCCTGAGGAAGGTGCTCCGCCAAGCCAATCTAGGCCATTCTGGATACGTATCGCAGAAGGGAGTTACCGTATATAACTCATCCCCCTGACTTGGCACCGTACGAGGTCCTGCCAAAGTTCATGGGCCAGATACAAGGGAGCGATACAATTGGCCCGGACGGACAGGGTACGTATACTTGGCTGGCAAACTTTAAATAACTGTTCGATAACCTCTTGCTGGATCCTGTGTTCAAGCAAAACATACCGTATCCCTGTTTGTTCCGGTTAATGAGTCATTACCCTTGTACAGTTATAGGATCGGGCAAGAAGTTATTGAACAGTTATTTAAGGTTAAACCGCCAGATGATATTATGCCGCCGCCGATCTGGGTTATTTTTCCCCTGCCAGCGGGAAGTTGTGGAGCGTTTAATCGGGCAAAAATGTTACCCATCATCCCAATTAATAACAGATAACCTAGAGCGCAGGTGGAACGCTAGAGAATATATCTGACCGGTTAACCCAAACCAACCGTTCTACAGTTTCTCGCCGGGCATTGTCTCCCAAGAAAAATTCCCCTAGAAAATGAATATTTATTAGCAAGGCCCTCCCTCCCATACTCGGGTAGATAGGAAGTGCAAGGCCAGAGAGTAAACATTGCAAGCATAACCACTCGAGCAGATTTGCCTGACGCCGGCACTAGTTGCTAGTTCGGGCTTTAAATTTTGTACCGTACCGATACTGAGGACAACGCCAAGTAACTTACCGTAGGTAGAGTGTGCTCTCACCATGCTTGCTGCAAGTCTTTTCCCGGGCAGCTTATCATCCAGCCTCCCGCTTTTTAGATCTATTTCCCTGGAACGGGGAGGAGCTGGTAGGTTAACGGATGGTAAAGCATTCGCGAACCTGATCTTTGTAACCTTACTAGTGCCGGGCGGAATTCCAGGAGAATTTTGCCAAGAAGCGATACCAGCTCTCAGCGACTGGGGAGTGGCATGCCAGGGAAGAGTCGATGGCTGGCCATGATTCTGGCGACGTGTGTATAGTATGATACGGTTCGGATTCTCGGGCGGAGTTTACCAGTTTAAAGTCGATAATACGTGGCCGCCGGGGTGAGTAGAACTCGGGGTAACTTTTTCCGGTCAAGCCGTGACTCATGAGCCAGGCACCGCACCGTAAATGGCAGGATCTCGAGTATGGCTATTCCTTGTCTGCAGCCCGACAGTTGAGCAAGGGGGCGGGTGACAGCTGGTGTTTCTGGGGCGACAAAAAGGTGATCTCGGAAGAAAAAATAAATCTGGAGTGAATAAAACGAGAAGGGGGGGATCTTGGATTCAGGTATGGTGCCGGACAACCAAAATCTGCCCACAACGATCACAAAACAACCACAAATAAAATAATCAACTACACAACCACTTTGGATGATAGAGAAAATCTGTCTGGTAGATGGATAGATTAGAATCAGTTAAACATATTTACCAGAGGAAATTCAGGGAAACCAAGTGGTGAATGTAATCCTGACTTTTGAAGTGGAGTGATTTTGTATAGGGCCAACGGAGTTGGCCAGTGAGAAAATATGCCAGGATACCAAGGAATTTAGTGAATCTTGGCACGAGTGATATCCTATGAATGAAACTATACTAAGTAGAGTTAGTAGATTGTCAGAAGTGAAGAAGTGAGGCCTAAAACTGCTCGACACAAGTGTGCCAAGCTCACGGGCGGCATCATAACATATCACTCGCTTTCTGAGGCACTTGGCCAGAGGGAGGATTTTGGTTGTCCGGCACCATACGCGGACCGTGTTCCACCGCTGTGCGGCAATGCGATACCGGAAATGTACTCGAGTATTGACGTCGTGCGATTTAGCCAAGTTGACTCTTGATCTACCGTACGGTAGTCCGTAAAAAGATGAAGTAAGCATCATGGAATATCACCCACTTTCTCATATTTCCAACATGAGATACCGGTAATGGGATAGGATCTCCCAGGACCCTAGCGCCCCAGAAACGGCCCAGCGATAAGTGGAGCTCAAGTTGGTTAAACTAATGAGTGCAAGGTTTTTGAAAGAAAAGAAAAAGAAAAAAAGATGTTCAGAACGCGGAGGGGCTGCCACTCGTTGAAGCGGGAGGGGGCCCGCACCTCTATGTAGGCCATCTCTTGTGATACCGTACTCCCCCGGCGCGAAGGCTTGGGTCGGGAGTGAAACGATAAAACCTACATGCGTCTATAGATGCCCGTTGTTCTCGTACTCTAATATTCTGGCAGCAAATCTCCAGCACTCGCTCTTCTAAAATAGACTAGTTATTGGAAAACGAACATATTGATTGGGGGGGTATCCTCTGGTCTAGGGGAGATCTGAAGAAAAAAAGAGCGATATCAGCCAATGAGCGTTGCTTGATAACCGGAAAAAAGAGGTTGACTGAGGCTCAATGATTTTTAGGTGTCATGCCAGTTGCTTGCTGTAGCGGGAGGGACGGCTCCTACCGTGACTGGAACTGGAGCTAGAGAAGAGATGAGCTGCGGGGAGTTAGCGCATAAATTAGTAGCAGGGAATATTGAAACCACTGTAGTAAACGCTGGGTGGGGGGTAATGAGGAATGGGAGGAAAAGTAGTATTTGTAGGTTGGTCTCCCCATAGATTGCGGGGCATAGAGGTAATGAGTTCGCGCTGGGCCGTAAATGCCTGCGCTGCTGGTTGGACTGCCGCAGCTCTTATATAAATCGCCGACATCCCCTTGGAGTGGGGAGGCTCTACTCCCTTTCGATCTTCTAATTATCCTCCCTGCGGATGGAAGTTTTACTTTATAATACCTCTGCGATTTTTTTCGCCAGAGCTGCCCGGTTGCGTGTCAGGTAACGAGGGTCGGTCTCTTACCGGAGTATGACTGGGTTTAGTGATTTGTTAATTGTGTTTATAAATTTAGTTGTTTCCTGGGGTTGGCTCAAGTTTCGCTTCTGCCTAGAGATTACATAGTTTCCTTACTCGAGTACGGTAGTGAGAATTGGAGAAGAAAAGCTCTGACTTCAACCGCACAAGAATTGGTCACGTATTTGGTTTTTTTGCTGGAAGAGATACGGGTTGAAAAAAAGAATCTTGACGATGACAGGAGTTGTAGTTGGCCTTATTCCTGGTAGTACAGCAAAGTTACAAATCTTAGGCCGACAATGCTGAGAAGTCAGCATCAGGCCCTAGATTTCGACGATTTTTCCCCTCCTCCTCCACCGAGCTACCTGAAATACAAAAAAAAATGAGCCTTGTTTCCGGCCTAATTCCCATCCAACTCATATAATATCATCATCTTCCCTTGCACTTGATGGACCCCCGTCATGAGACACCAACACCTCCTACCATGATTCCCCCGCACACGCAGCAACGCTCCTTCGACGAGCGACTGGTACGTTTAATGCAAGCGGTCCGCCGCGAGCTCCGCGGCCTGGACGCCCTATCCTTCGAGGACAGCGGGGTGATAGAGGCCGCCCTGGCGGAAGTCAGACGGGCGAATGCGGACACCGTGAAGGCCCTGTTCCCGCTGATCGCGCACGTCAGCTATGTCGATAATTGCCTGATCTACAGGCTGAACATGTGGGGCACCACCAGAGCGATGCTGCTGTGGCTCGGTGGGGTAAAGTCCTTTGGGAGGCTTATTTCCGGAAAGCGGGATGGATTCTACGAAGCCATTGAGAGCACGACCTCCTCTTTCGAATCGGCGTTGGAGACGACGGAGTTGGCGTTCAAGTGCGGGCAGAAAATGGCGGTTGCGACGGGTAGGCTTTGCAATAAGAATGTCCTCGTGCTTCAGGGGGAGATTTCGAATATTGGCAGGGAGTTGCAGGATGTGGTCGCGCTGTGCGCTGAGGAGGAGGAGAATGTGAAACTCAAGAGCAAGTATTTGGAGGATAGGTTGCAGGCGGAGCTGCGGGGGAGGGAGGATTTGGAGGATGAGATGTCTGAGGGGCCTGATAGATATGGTGGGGTTTTGAAGGTGAGCTATTGGATTGGGCAGCGGGCAGGGATTGAAAGCTGACCGTACCAAGGCCTCGGTGGGAGCTGCTAAAACGGTGATATTTGGTTTGAGTTTGGCATTTACTTACACTATTCCTGGGGTTTTCTCATTTGGGTTTTTCGCAAGTATCAGCATTGTCACCTTTATGGCCTCATGGACGAAGAGATTGTAAGTGCTTGTTCTAATGGTAAAAACCCAACGGAGCGGTACTAAAGAGGGCGTAGCCATAGAAAAAAAGACACAGGGGGCATCCAGAACAAGATAGCGTACTCCGAGAAAAAAACCGAAGAACTAGAGCGCCAGCTAAAAGCAATTAAAGGGAAGGCATTGGAGCTTCGCAAGGTAGGAGAAGCGTACGAAGAAGCCCAACGCTTATTCAATCTGCTACCACCGAGCGCCAAATCCATGCAACTGATGACCAGCCAATTCGAGACCCTTCTCAGCAACCGGAAGACAATAGCGGAAGCTCGCCTGGCCAAGATCCGCGACATCAGACCCCCGAACTCACCATTATGGTACCGCCCCATCAGGGCAGATGTTGTTGACCTCTCGGAGGATATCTTGAAACAGTTCAAGCGGGACTACGAGGAAGGCACATTCACCGCCGAGGAGGAAGCCATCATCTTGGACCTGGAGGACAAACTTGGCCACTTGCGGAGCAGGACCAGAACACTCCAACGGATCCACACCCGTATCAGGATCGAGAGCGAGGGCATCGAGGACTCGGACGAGATGCAGAGGGGCTCCCGGGAGCACATCCGGCTGAGCTTAATAATACTCCTTGGAACCACAATGGCCGTCTCCTACGCTTGGAGCCACCGTCAATGCTTCCTGCAGGGTGCAAAATTCCTTACGAGACAAGCCAGACGATCAATCCTGTGGACGCTGAAAGGCATGATCATCAAACTCTGGCAGGCGGCAGTCAATATGCTCCTTAGCCTGAAAACTCCCTTTCGCTTGCTCTGTGCCCTGGCGCCCAACGTCTCGTACTTTGTCCTAAACGTCTCGTTGTACCTGGGTCATTGGTTTCTCAGCTACGCATTCCTGCTCCCTGTGAGGATCTTAATACTGGTGGGGCTTGTGCTGCTCAGGGTATTCACGACTAGGTTGGTTGTTCTTGGGGTTATGGGCTGGTTTTTGGTGTATCATGGACCGGCCTGGGATGAGATATGGGATGTTGTACATGATTGGGCTGTTTGGGGGGTCTTGGCGGGGTGGAGGTGGTTGTGGGAGTTGTCGGGGTCTGAGGGAGTCAGCCAGGCATTGGTTCTTGCGTCGTGAGGGACGTTAGCGGCAACGATGAAGGTGGGGAAAAGGGTGGGAGGAAATGGGAGGTTTTGTTAGAATTAGTGCTATCGGAAATGGTCACGGAATGGCTGATAATAAAGATAATAAGATTGTGCAGAGTTCGGGAGTCTTCGCCTTTCCGCAAAACTTTCGCACCTCCATTTTTATGAATTTCTCTAGAATTTTTGACACAAACTGAGTGATAGGGGGAGGTTTGTTTATGGTGGGCCAGGGGCAAGGTAGTTCTTTGCACAGGTTTCACTTTTTCGATAGCATATCTCTCGGTTAATAGTATTTGGCAGGGTTTCTCTCAAAGAGCATGGTATTGAAAAGGTTCACCTTATAACTGCTTGGTTTTTAGAAATTTGTCGGCACAGATTTGGTATAGGAGCCTGGTTAAAAAAGGGCGTTTTTCTTTCTTGGTTTACCGTATTTTCTCATCAGACCGACTGCCTCCGGGCAGGACCTCGGCCCCAACACTAGGAGGCCATAGCCCCCTTTGTGCAGAGATCGGACCCTGCGGGGAGGTAGCCAATCCGACGAGAAAATAGGTAAGCAACTGAACTAAGACTTTGATTAAAGCTAAACGCCCGCCCACCCAAGTGAACTAAAAATATTTATTTTCTCAATCACGGTCAGCATATACGCCACTTGTTGGAAACCATGCTGCTCGCCATACTCTCAGGATACTTCCTTTGTCTTTAGATAGCTTCCGGGGACGCGCTTTGCCTTCGGGCATGAGCCTTCAGGTTCGGGTTCGGGCGTGTGTTTGGACGGTCGGGGAAAGCATTTCCTAAGTAGGAATGTCGCGATCGGACGGGAGGCGGAAAGGCTGTAAGAAAGGCCGGAAAAGAAGGGAGATGGGTGCGAGAAGGTTTGACACCCGGAAAATGGGTATGAGGATGTATGGACAACGGTGTTTGTTCCTGCATTTTGTTAGCATGAGATTTCGGAAAAGTTGGAAAAAGGAGATCAGGAGCAAACTGCTCCTGATAGGGTAAGGGGAATTTGTGATGATATATACTTTTCTTTTGTTATTAGTTAGGGAGAGTTGTTGCTGAGTGTCGTGGATGCGAGAGACTGTTGTTGTTGTTGGTGAAGAGATTTTTCCCCCTCCCCTGTGTGCGATCGTTTAGGTGTGAGTTCCTTGGCGTTTACCGTTTCGTTGTCGCCATACTGTCGTCGCCGTCGATCATAGTTTAATACCACTTAGAGTCGAACTTTATAACTTGCGCTTCATTCTCCCCACACCCTTCCCCCCATGCTCCATACATCCGATCAGCTTCTCCCCGTCTTTAATAAACTTTTTTATCTCTTCCTTATCACCGTCACCATCAATAGCCTTCAGGATTTGAACGGTGGACCGCAGGGCAAATGCCTGCATAAAATTTTGCTTATGTTCAATGGAGATAAGCTTATTGTCTATATCCTCGATTTTGCGATTAACGTCGGCGAATTGGGCATTAACGTCGGCGAATTGGGTATTGACAGTATCGCGAAAGGTATCGAGGTCCTTTTTGGCAGCCCTGCGATTGAGCCGTGCATCGGCAACGATGATAAGTGCTGGGGCGAAAACTACAATAAGAGTACGCTGGTTCCTTTCTGCCCACTCTGGGGAGCACGAGGCTCGGTTAAACTGCGGCTCACTTCTCAATTTCCATACCGAGGTACAACCCATAGACAAAACCTATGGGCTGTACCTCCGTAAATATCCAGAACGAGAACCTACTGCTCAATTGCTCCCCCTTGCCTTTCATGAAAGTCAGAACCTTCATCCCGGAAGCCTTGAAGGTAGACATTCTATTGCTTTATCAGTCTTGTAAATTGAAAGATGCGTGTCCAACTTACTTGAAAGGGAGAGAAGATTTTTGCCTGATGAAGGGGTGCTTGATTGTAGGAAGAAAGAAGGGAAGGAGAGGTTTCTTGGTCAAATAGGGGCGTTGTCGGGCTAGGGTTACCCTCCCCACAAATCCACCGTCATGCAAATTCATTGCTTAGTAAGTTAATGGGATACAGGCAAAATTCAACCAGTTCTCACTCGAGAGAAAAGAAGGATAAAAAAAACAGGTTACGGTAGAGGTTTCGTGGGCCCCCGTAGGGGTATTTTACCTGGGTCCGGTAAGAAGTGATTGAACAGTTATTTAAGGTTAACCAGCCAAATATATCCCTTTAATATAATATATTCGTAACACTACAGGAAGCATCCCAATCCAGGTTCTCTATCCTACGGCAGTACCTGTCCGTTCAGGTCAACTGTTCCCTACCCTAGTACTTGATGGAAGATATTCTATAAATTACGACTGCTTTGTGTAAAAAAGACTACGCCTTTGAGGATATTGCGCCGGTAGCTTGATGAAAAATACACAAATGACCACCTCCACTTGGTGTAAAGAAGACCATATAGCTTTTGAGGGGGTACCCAGCTTGGTGGAAAATTGATTATGTCGGCTTTGTGTAAAAAAAAAAGGCTGTCCCTTTGTGGGTTTCGCGAGGTCCTACAACTTGGTGGAAAGTTATCTCTTGTTATTAGCCAGATACAAGAAATTATACGACTTCGGAGTGCATACGGATCGTCTGGCGGGGAGCTCAAAAACTGACTCCAGGAGTCTCTTTACGGCTTCGAAGCACTTTGGAGCATCATTCTTTGATCAGTCGAGTGATATGATATGATACACTTACAACAATGTCGGCCTCTAGGAGGAGAGGAATACAAACTAGCAACCTAAACTAGTTCCATCCATCACCGGCACTAAATCCACTATGTGCCCCCTCACCCCACGAAGACGGCCAGAGCCGGAGGGAGCAAATATTAGAAATCCCACCCAAAAATTGAGCCTCTATGATTCAAGTCTCCTTCTCATCCCAGTAAACCCCGACCCTAGCCTTTCCTTCTTTATCGATGTAACCCCTGAACATTCCCCCACAATTCATAGCCATAACCACATTCCCCTTCTCATCTAGCCCGATTACGCCTCCAGAACCATCCCCCAACCCCCATCGATCCCCAGCAGCCCTCTGCATTTCCCCGCCCCGACCGACAACCGCTTCCGCCGCCTGCTTCAAACTGAGGCCACCGAAGCGACAGCGAGCGGCGATGCTATGCGCTACTGCGAGGCGAAGGAAGTAGTCCCCGTTTCCGGTTCCCGAGAGCGCAACCGCGCGGGTTGGCGGTCGCGTGGGGTGATCCAAGTTTGCTTCTAGTAAAGGCTGTTTTTCGCCGGTAGATGTGAGAGCAGCGGTGGGCACGCAAGAGGTTAGTAAATCCCAGAAAGAAGTTAAGATCGACGGCGAGGGGGTATTAGGCAACGACGCAGGAACGCTTGTTGGCCATTCCTCCGCCCAGAACCCCGCAGCAGGGGTAGGTGTGTCACCGATTCTGCCGGGAAGCTTGTTGGTAAGGCCGCCGGTGCTTGTAGCTACGCAGAGGGTTCCGTGAATGTCCATTGCGACGCAGCCGATCGTGCCTTGGGGTAGGTATTCCGCATGTTCTCCTTCCAGCTTTTCGTCAGGGACGCCATCGTTGGCAGAATACCCTTTCTCCTTCTTCAACCCACGTAAGTGCTCCTCCCATCGCCTCTTCGTCCAAAAGTACCCCGGGTCTACAAGTTCACACCCCCACTCCGCAGCCAACCTCTCCGCCTCTGCCCCGGAAAGGAAGTTATGGCCCTGTCCATCGCTTGCACTCCCATCCCCCTCTCCACGAACCAACAACTCCCTCGCTAGGAGAATTGGATTCTTAACCCTAGTTAGCATAGCGACGCCAACCCCCCTCTTCCGATACCCCCGGGAAACCATAACGGAAGCCTCGAGCTCGTTCCTCCCGTCGCGCGTGAACACCGAGCCCTTACCAGCGTTGAAGAGCGGGTTGTTTTCCAGCAGGGTTGCGGCGTGCGTCGCGGCAGTTAGTGCTGAGTGGCCGGCGAGGAGGAGCGGGTATGTGACTTGGAGGACTTCGCGGAGGGAGGTTGTGTAGGCTGTGTAAAGTGGGGAGGAGGGTGGAAGGGCGGAGCGCGAGATCGAGCCGGCGCCGCCGTTGATGGTTAGGGAGGGTTTCTGGGGCATTTTGATTGCTGATGTGGGGGTGGAGGTAGAGGGGGAGGAGAGGTTGGTGGTATGAGAACACGGATATTTGGGTAGGGTTTTTGGTTCGGGAATGGATGTGAGAGCGGGAGTGAGGAGGGGAGTGATTGCTGCTCTGGATGGGGTAGTTCTCTGTCTGCTCGGGTCGATGGCCAGTTTCAGTGCATGATTAGTCAGGGAACTAAAAACGCCAAGTGATGAGATGCGCTTGGAACATGGGAACTTGCATGACTTGGGGCTCCGCAGAAAAGTTCTGCCCGGCGTGTCCAGCAATTGTGGAGCTCTTTCTCACACTGATGGAAGTTCTATAAAAGAACCTTGGTGATCCTGTTTTCTGACTAGTATTGACGCAGCCAAGCAGTGCGCATGTGATAGGAGAGCACCACGGCATAAGTTCATCGCCCCAGTCATCGCATCGGCAACCATCCACCACATCTCTCTACACTCAGGCACAAGGTCAAAAATGAAATCGCCATCGCGGATGACGTTACCTTAACCCTATGTTCGCTAGCCGGAGATCTGGCGCGATTCACGCCGCATTCTATCGTATCACACCGCATTAGTTCCAACCCTGCCGACAATCCGCCATCCGAATGAAAACCGCTATTCATCCAACATTCCCTCTCCTCCGATTCAGCAGCAGATGGAGCAGTACGGTGCCGTTGGCTCTTTGATCCCTCTATTTTCAGCCGAGATGGGGACATCCCCACCCAGTACGGAAGTTGTCTTGATTGTTTCTTATGGTGATTAGGAAGGGCTCAATGTTGTTGAGCAGGCTTTCAGCGGGTGGCCACGGGGTGCTCTTTCGCCGATCTCGCGGTGTGCTATCAGAGTGGTGAGCATTCGACGGCATTAATCCGGCTTTCTACCGGGAGGGAATAGTTGTCTCTGAATAGATGCTAAAGTGTACCCAGATTGTTTTCGGCTGGTATGCTTCATGCTATAAAGCTGATCGTGAGATGAGGGAGACTAATGGGTGGCATGAAGAAACCTGTCTGCTAGGCTCCTACTCTCCACACACTTCGATAGCGGGCAGCTAAGGCGTCCGCCCAGAACAAAGCCGGATCGCACTGTTCATTAACCCATATTATTTGTTGTAACCCGTCCCCTGTGGTAAGTATGGTTTTATATAGTTCACAACCGCCTCGGGAATGCTTGCGCTATTGTCGACCGATTTTCCTCTACTAATAAAAGCACTCTATATGTAGTTATATAGTCTATCTATCGCTCAGGGAAAGGAGAGGGGGGAGAAAAGGAAGAAGAAAATAGGACTGGAGAAGAAAAGGTGGAGGCAAGAATTGATACCTAGAGGAAAAGTAGGTAGGATAAGATGAAAACTGGAGGCTATAAACCAAACCTTCTCACAGCAACAGAACCTATGCGCACTACCAACTAGACTATTGTACATTGTAACAAAAAACCAAGAATCTTCATTCCACTAAGTTAGACCGGGGGTGTCAATTGGTGTGGTAATATATATATGTGCATTCCCATCTATGAGATTTTCTTCGCCTGCAAAGGATGATGTCCACGGACAACTTCTATGAACAACACGCTCCGAGAGGCGAGGAATGGAGTGGATTTCATGAGATGGTGTCTCCTAGGCCTCAAGTGGGTCTGGGGGTTACCACTTCGTGGAGCTTTAGTAGTTCAACTACCCTTTTATGGCCACGCCGAGCTGCGTACGTGAGCGGTGTTCTGCCGAGTTTATCTGGCTTGTTGGGGTTGACCTCTCCCCGGCCGAGTAGTATTTTAACCACTCCCTCGTATCCATACCAGGCGGCAATCAGGAGTGGTGTTCGGCCCCTACTGTCTGGCTTGTTGGGGTTGACCTCTTCCCGCTCGAGTAGTATTTTCACCACTCCCTCATGTCCTATCCGAGCGGCATACGAGAGGGGTGTTTGGCCCTGGGAACCTGGCTTGTCGGGGTTGACCTCTACCCGCCCTAGTAGTATTTTCACCACTCCCTCATGTCCGTTCTCCGCAGCAAACAAGAGTGGTGTCTTGCCCCAGGGAGCTGGCTCGTCAGGGTTGATCCCTTCCCGCCCTAGTAGTATTTTCACCACTCCCTCATGCCCATTCTGAGCGGCATGCGAGAGTGGTGTTTTGCCGATATTATCTGGCTTGTCAGGGTTGACCGCTTCCTGCTCGAGCAGTATTTCTACTACTTCTTCGTGGCCATTACGAGCAGCCCAAGAAAGCGGACTGCGCCCGCCAAAATCTCCTCCGTTGGCATAACAACATTTCATTTCTATCAAGGTAGTTACAACCTCGGAAATTCCGAAGAACGATGCGTGGTGTAGTGCACTAAACTGGAAATTGGTACCGCAATTCCCTAGACGTAATCCCTTTACTTGTCTCAAAAGCAATTGGGTGGATACCGGTATGTGGCCCTCATTTCCCTGTAATAGCTCTAGGGCAAGTGACTTGGCGTGGTCCGAGAGTTGCTTTTTCGCATGGACTCCCCAGTATAAAGAACAATATTTTAGAAAGGGAGTGTCGGAGAGGTCGCGGTAGTGATCGGCCGGAATACTATTGACCTGTTCGGATTTCAGATATATCATGCAGATCTCTGCCATTGACGAGTGAGGTGTACTGAAAATATCGGGATGGGCGGAAAGATACTCTTGGAGAGTATAGTGGACCAGTCGCACAGTTGATGCCTCCTTATCCACCGTAATCAGTCCTTGGCAGCAGGTCACCAATGTCGATATAGAAGGGACGTTGCCGTTATTGAAAGCCGTAGAGCCTAACTCGACTGCAAGGGCGTGGCAGAGCTCATTTGCCTTTAATGGGCGTTCTGCATGACTGATCCACATTAAAGCTTCCATACCCAGTCTTGATTTGTCCCCACCCTGCACCTTTATCCGTTGAATTGTGGCACCATAGACATCTCCCAACCCCGATCCATCTGCCATTCTGCTGAGCCTTTCCCGTCTCCGATATATTGTTGATTCTTCCAAGATTGCGTCGATGTTTAAGGAAACGAGTAGAAACCTGAATACACATATTAGCGAATGATCTGGGGTGGAATTCTCAGGATCACTGTCACTACGCACATTTCGGAAATATTCTCCGGGATCTTCTCCAAAATGTCAGCCTCAAGACTCTCGTCCATTGCATCTGGCGTTTCATCCTCGCCTAGCCTAGCATGAAGATATGTGGTGATATCGTCTTTACTTGGACCCACAGATAGACTTATAGCTCGTCCGGCAAGGCGCTTTTCGATCTCGGCTCGAATGTGGGGTCTTCCGGTCATGAATATTCGAGCGGTAGTGGACTTCTCCAGAACTTGTTTCAAAGAATCAAGGACTCTGAGCCGTTGAACACCCACACATTCGTCAAGGGCATCTATGCAGATAAACGTGGGCTGTGATGAAGTGATGGCTTGTAGCATCTTCACGATATCAGCGAGTTTCGGTCCGCATCCACCAATGGCCTTTTTCTGCTCCTGGAAGACGCGCGATATTTCGTCCGGAACCCGTTCCATTCCGCTGACTATCTGTTTTAGAAGAGAGCCGAGCATACTGGTCGCGGAATGCTCCTTTCGGGCGGCGAAATCGAAGTAAAAACATGTGATGGCGACGTTTTGTCCTCTGGCCTGATCGCATAGGCTGTCTACCACTAATGAACTGGTATCGCAGTTTATTAGCATAGGCTCACCTCCTCTCTCTTTGTAGAACAGCCTTTATTACCTGATAAATGTTTTGCCGACCCCTGGATCTCCGTAGCAAAACAGAACGGCGTTGTCGCCTCCGCTCTCACTTTCCCCACTTCCACCGCACCATCTCTTGAATTCGTCCGTTTGCATGACCCATTCCCCGATATTGTCGACCCGGCGCTCACGGATGTCTCGATGCCTTAGGCTGGGTTCCAGTGGTGATAGCCATGCTAGGAGTTGAGACCGATCATCGGTAAAAGTACAGTTGTTCCACACGTTATTAAAAGAGTTCGCATTATTGGAGAAGTTGTTATTATTGTTGATAGTATGTTGAGACATCTTTGACTCCTTATTGTTTGTTTTGTTGAAAACGTGGAGTTAGTGAGTATGGTCGTTGATGATATTCCTGGGAAGGGAAGAAAAGCGGGGTCAAGCAAAAGAAAGGCTGGAGTCTCCGAGTGTTATCAGCTGCAGCGTAGCACACAGCTATCTATGGTGCACATTCCAAGTAAGCCACCAGAAAGGTGTAGCACTACTGTCATTCTGATGCCGTTTGTGTCCTCCTGTGGAGTCCTACCTACTGAGATCCAAGTCCTAGGGTATGACAATCCTACTAGCTACCCACGAAAACTCCTTGGTACTGGTTGTAGAATAAGCCTTGCTAGATCTATGAACTACTGTACCGGGATCCTCGGTAGCCGGTAGTGAAAAGCCTTTTTTTTGTGGAACCAAAAAAACATAATCGACTGTAATATCTTGCGCGGGTTGCAAGTCGAGGTGTAATAATTTTTCCTACAGTTTCCCAATATCACAGAAGCTCTCCAAGTACAGTACATCGCGACTAGGGTTGCATGTGGAAGCCACAGCCCCTCACCAACAGCCAACTGCCTCAAGCAAATTTCCGTATTATACAAGCCACTTGTATGAAGCCAGTGGTAGCTGTACCGTATTTAGTTTTTTTAAAAAAGATATAGATAGTATTCCCAGGGGGTATGCCGGGAACTCCAAAATGGTTCCTGCCTAATAACTCCATTCCACTTTGGGGCGTGTATCTTGCACCCAGACAGTAGAATTTTAGGCCTCCCGGGGTCAATGAGACTACCCGAAAGGGGTTTGCATCCTTGGTTCGCCATAATAAGCCATTTCGGACAGGGGAAAAGCTTTTAGACTTCAACGGGGTGATACGATACACGACGAGTGACGGGCGATGAAACGGAACGAAACGCCAAGCAACTCACAATGAAAACGATCGCACACTCAAGTGCGGGGATAATTTTTTCACTAACACAGGCTCGCGCTCAACGATTCCACGATGCTCGTTGCTCAACTAACTAACTAACTGGCGAAGACGGGAGTATGTATCAACAATAGCACCCTATCCCCCATGAGCGCCCATGCTACGCCATATGAGTCTCTCGTTCACTCTGTTAGCACTCCCGGGCTAGAAAAAGGAAAACAAACACTTTCCTGCCTCCGGGCTTCCAGCTATTTCCGGCCGACCTTACAATACTTCCGCTTTTCTCCCGGCTTTTCCGAAAGCTTCACGATCCCGGAACTGTCTTGCATTCCTGCATTCGCTGTGATTTCCATAAATACGTCGGAAACCGAAACATTTGCCTGAAGCCGAAACATATGTCTGAAGCCAAATCGAGCGAGTCCCCGAAGCCAAATCGAGTCCCCGAAGCCAAAGTGAGTCCCGAAGCCAAACCCATGCCCGAATCCTCAGCGCATCTCGAGAAACAAGCCTATACAAGAAGCCGGAGCCATATGCCCGAAGTCTCAGCGCATATCCGAAGGGAAACGAGTGCGCTCCAGGAAAGCTATCTGAACGAGAGAGAAACTATCATGTGAGTATGGCGGGCAGCATCATCTCCAACAAAAGCCGCGGGACTAACATGGCAGCTAAAATACCTGGCGTCTCTAAAGATTGGAGAGCTCATTCTTAGGAAAGTGGGATATTCTATAAAGGCACTTTGGTGACTCTGTTTTCCGACCGCTATCCACCCTGCCAAAGGCAGTGCCCCTACAGCTCGAGAGCACCACGGTACAATAAATTACCATATTGATAATCATCCGTTACATCTCTTTACGCTGAGAGTCAAGGGGATGATCTTAACCACTTGTTCGTCAGATAGAGGTCAAACTTAATTTACACTGTAGTCTACCATACCACACCCTATTAATCCCAACACCACCAACAATAGGCCTTGTTGTAAAAGAAAACGGCCATTCATCCATCTTTCGCTCTCCCTCCGATTCACTAGCGGACGGAACATTACGGTACCGTAGGCATTTTGATCCCTCTATTTTCAACCGCGATGGGGACATCCCCACCCAGTACGGGAGTTGCCTTGATAGCTTTTTATAGTGATTAGAGAATTAGAGAGAGCTCTGTATTGTTGAATAGTGTTTCGGCGAGTGCCCTGATGCTCTTTTCCGCCGGTCGCGGGACGTGCTATTGGAGTGGTGAGCATTCGCCGGCATTAACCTAGATTCCACCGGGAGAGAATATATTTTTCTGAATATATGCTAAAGTGTATCCAGATTGTTTTTCGGCTGGTATGCTTCATGCTATCAAGCTGATCGTGAGATGAGTGAGACTAATGGGTAGCGTGAAGAACCTGTCTGCTAGGCTCCCGCTCTCCACACACTTCCATAGCGGGGACAGCTAAGGCGTCCGTCCAGAACAATACCGGATCGCACTATGCATTAACCTATATTATTTGTTGTAACCCGTACCCTGTGGTAAGTGTGGTTTTATATAGTTCATAATCACCACAAGAATGCTTGCGCTATTGTCGACCGATTTCCCTCTATTAATAAAGCACTCTATATGTAGTCTATCTATCGCTTAAGGGAAGGAGAGGGGAGAGAAAAGGAAGAAGAAAATAGGACTGGAGAAGAAAAGGTGCAGGCAAGAATTGATACCTAGAGGAAAAGTAGGCATGATAGGATAAAGGCTGGAAGCTATAAACCAAACCTTCTAGCAACAACAGAACCTTTGCACCCTACTAACTAGACTATTGTACATTGTAACAATAAACCAAGAATCTTCATTCTACTAAGTTAGACCGGGGGTGTCAATTGGTGTGGCAATATACATAGGTGCATTCCCATCTCATGGGATTTCCTTCACCGGCGAAAGGATGATGTCGACGGACAACTTCTATAAACAACACGCTCCAAGAGGCAAGGAATGTGGTAGATTTCATGAGATGGTGTCCTAGTGCTTATGTCACTCTGGGGGTTACCACTTCATGAGGTTTTAGCAGTTCTATCACCCTTTTATAGCCACTTCGAGTTGCGTAGATGAGCGGCGTTATGTCCCATGTATCTGGTTTGTTGGGGTTGACCTCTTCTCGCCCGAGTAGTATTTTAACCACTTCGTCATGTCCGTTCTCTGCGGCAAACGAGAGCGGTGTCTGGCCCCAGGAATCTGGCTTGTCGGGGTTGACCTCTTCCCGCTCGAGTAGTATTTTCACCACTCCCTCGTGTCCATACTGGGCAGCATACGAGAGCGGTGTTCGGCCGTTAATGTTTGGCTTGTTGGGGTTGACCTCCTCCCGCCCGAGTAGTATTTTCACCACTCCCTCATGTCTCATCTGAGCGGCATGCGAGAGCGGTGTTTGGTCGTTATTGTCAGGCTCGTTGGGGTTGACCTCTTCCTGCCCGAGTAGTATTTTTACCACTCCCTCACGTCCAATCTGAGCGGCATGCGAGAGCGGTGTCTGGCCGCTATTGTCTGGCTTGTTGCGGTTAACTTCTTCCTGCTCGAGCAGTATTTTCACTACTCCCTCATGTCCCATCTGAGCGGCATACGAGAGGGGTGTTTGGCCATCGGAATCTGGCTTGTTAGGGTTGACCGCTTCCTGCCCGAGCAGTATTTCTACTACTTCTTCGTGGCCATTACGAGCAGCCCAAGAAAGCGGACTGCGCCCCCCAAAATCTCCTCTGTTGGCATCACAACATTTCATTTCTATCAATGTAGCTACAACCTCGGAAATTCCGAGGAACGATGCGTGGTGTAGTGCACTAAACTGGAAATTGGTACCGGAATCCTCTAGACGTAGTCCCTCTACTTGTCTTAAAAGCAATTGGGTGGATATGTGGGCGTCACGTCCCTGTAGTAGCTCTAGGGCAAGTGACTTGGCGCGGTCAGAGAGTTGCCTTTTCGCATGGACTCCCCAGTAAAAAGCACAATATTCTAGGAATGGAGTATCGGTGAGGTCGGGGTAGTGATCGGCTGAAATGGTTGTGACCTGTTCGGATTTCAGGTATGTCATGCAGATCTCTGCTATTGACGAGTGAGGTGTGCTGAAACTATCGGGATGGGCGAAAAGATACTCTTGGAGAGTATAGTGGACCAGTCGCACAGTTGATGCTTCCTTATCCACCGTAACAAGTCCTTGGCAGCAGCTCACCAGGGTCGAGATCGAAGGGACGTTGCCGTTGTTGAAAACCTTGGAGCCTAGCTCGACTGCTAGGGCGTGACAGAGCTCATTCACCTTTAACGGGCGTTCTGCATGACTGATCCACATCAAAGCCTCCATACCCAGTCTCGATTTGTCCCCACCCTGTGCCTTTATCCGTTCAATTGTCGCGCCGTAGGCACCCCCCAACCCCAATCCATTTGCCATTCTGCTTAGTCTTTCCCGTCTTCGGTATATTGTTGATTCTTCCAAGATTGCGTCGATATTTAATGAAACGAGGAGGAACCTAAATACACCTATTAGCGGATGATCTGGGGTGGAATTTTCAGGACCATTGCCCCTACTCACATTTCGGAAATATTCTCCGGGATCTTCTCCAGAATGTCTGCCTCCAGACTCTCGTCCATTGCTTCTGGCGTTTCGTCTTCGGCTAGCCTAGCATGAAGGTATGTAGTGATATCGTCTTTGATGGGACCCAGAGGAAGACTAATCGCTCGTCCGGAAAGGCGCGTTTCGATCTCGGCCTGAATATGGGGCCGGCCGGTCATGAATATCCGAGTGGTAGGGGACTTCTCCAGAACTTGTTTCAGAGAATCAAGGACTCTGAACCGTTGCACACCCACACATTCGTCAAGTGCATCTATGCAGATAAAGGTGGGCTGTGATGATGTGATGGCCTGTAGCATCTTCACGATATCAATGAGTTTCGGTCCGCATCCACCAATGGCCTTTTTCTGCTCTTGGAAGACGCGCGATATTTCGTCCGGAACCCTTTCCATTCCGCTGACCATCTGTTTTAGAAGAGAGCCCAGCATACTGGTCGCGGAATGGTCCTTTCGGGCTGCGAAATCGAAGTAAAAACATGTGATGGCGACGTTTCGTCCTCTGGCCTGATCGCATAAGCTGTCTACTACTAATGAACTGGTATCGCGGTTTATTAGCATAGGCTCACCTCTTCTATCTTTGTAGAATAGCCTTTATTATGATACCTGATAAATGTTTTACCGACCCCCGGATCTCCGTAGCAAAACAGAACGGCGTTATCACCTCCGCTCTCACCTTCCCTACCTTCGCCACACCACCTCTTGAATTCGTCCGTTTGCATTACCCATTCCCCGATATTGTCGACCCGGCGCTCACGGACGTCCCGATGCCTTAAGCTGGGTTCTAGGGGGGATAGCCACGCTAGGAGTTGAGACCGATCATCGGTAAAAGTACAGTTGTTCCACACATTAAAAGAGTTCGCATTATTGGAGAAGTTGTTACTATTGTTGATAGTATGTTGAGACATCTTTGAACCTTTATTGTTTGTTTTGTTGAAAAGGAGGAGTTAGTGAGTATGGTCGTTGATGATATTCCTGGGAAGGGAAGAAAAGCGGGGTCGGGCTGAAGAAAGGCTGGGGTCTCCGAGTATTATATCAGCTGCAGCGTAGCACACAGCTATCTATGGTGCACATTCCAAGTAAGCCACCAGAAAGGTGTGGCACTACTGTCATTCTGATGCCGTTTGTGTCCGCCTGTGGAGTCCTACCTACTGAGATCCAAGTCCTAGGGTATGACAATCCTACTAGCTACCCACGAAAACTCCTTGGTACTGGTTGTAGAATAAGCCTAGCTAGATCTATGAACTGCTGTACCGGTATCCTAGGTAGCCGGCAGTGAAAAGCCTTATTTTTATGGAACCAAAAAAACATCATCACGGGTTTCGAGTCGAGGTATGATAATTTTTCCTATAGTTTCCCAATAAAGTTATCCTAGAGGCTCTCCCACTGCGTTGCCACTAGAGTTGCATGTGGAAGCCACAGCCCCGCTCATCAAAAGCCGACTGCCCCAAGCAGATTACCGTACTGTACAAGCGACTTATATAAAACCAATGATAGTGCTGTATTCGGCTAAGAAAAAAAATATCCCGATAATATTTCGCAGGGAGTATGCGGGGAATTCTACAATGGTTCCTAACTAATATTCCACTTTGGGGGGCGTATCTTGCACCTAGACAGTAGAATTTTAGTCCTTCCAAGGTCAGTTAGACTACGCGAAAGGGTTTTGGATCCTTGGCCGCTTGGTCCGTTTAGACTTCAACCGGGGTGATACCATACAAAACGAGTGACGGTCGATGAAACGAAACGAAACGCCAAGCAACTCACAATGAAAACGATCGCACACTCAAATGCATGCTGGGAAAATATTTTCACCACCAACAGGCTCGCGCCCAACGATTCCACGATGCTCGGTGCTCAACTAACTAGGTTAACTAACTGGCGAATACAGGAGTATATATCAACAATAGCACCCTATCCCCCGAGCGTCCATGCTACTCCATATGAGTCTCTCCTTCACCCTGTGAGCACTCCCGGGCTAGCAAAAGGAAAACAAACACTTTCTCGCCTCTGGGATTCTAGCTCTTTCCGGCCGACCTTACAGTACCTCCGCTTTTCTCCTGGCTTCCCCGAAAGCTTTACGATCCCGAAACTATCTTGCATTCCGGCATTCGCAATGATTTCCACAAACACTCCCGGAGCTGAAACATATGTCTGAAGCTAAGCTAGTCCTCGAAGCCAGATCGAGTACCAGAAGCCAAACCCATGCCCGAATCCTCAGCGCATCTCCATAAACAAACCTATGCCCGAAGTCGGAGCCATATGCCAGAATCCTAAGCGCCTATCCGAAGACAACCAAGTGCGCTCTAGGAAAGCTATCCGAACGACAAAGAAACAATCATGTGAGTATGGTGAGCAGCATCATTCCCAACAAAAGCCGCGGGACTAACATCGCGGCTAAAATACCCGACGTCTCAAAAGATTGGAGAGCTCTTTCTTAGGAAAGTGGGATATTCTATAAAGGCACTTTGGGGATTCTGCTTTCCGACCGCTATCCACACAGCCGAAGGCAGTGCCCCTACAGCTCGAGAGCACCACGTGATGGAGGTGGCACGATTCGTGTTCGGGTGTGTTTGACGGAGATGTTGGAGTTGTATTCGCTATGGAGGTTGCTAGCTACGGTTCACCTCTAGTAGGTAAAACTCTGCTCTTACATGTGAAAGTCATATGTCTCCGCATATGCCCTGAACATCCGTGCTTGCCCTAAAATGTTCACCCGTCCACACTTCTGTGTTCCTCCATACATACCCGCCCTGCCCATCGGCCTGCATTATCTCTTCTCCTATTGCAGTGCTCTACTACTACTGGGATTATAATACCATCACCACGGCGCAATAAATTACCATATTGGTAATCATCCGTTACATCTCTTTACGCTCAGAGGCAAGGGGATGACCTTAACACTTGTTCGCCAGATATAGATAAAACTTAATTTACACTGTAGTCTACCATAACACACCCTATTGATTCCAACACCACCAACAATAGGCCCTGTTTTAAAAGAAAACCGCCATTCATTCGTCTTTCGCTCTCCCTCCGATTCACGAGCAGACGGAACATTACGGTACCGGGGGCATTTTGATCCCTCCATTTTCAACCGAGATGGGAACATCTCGACCCGGTACGGGAGTTGCCTTGATAGTTTTTTATAGTGATTAGAGAGAGCTCTGTATTGTTGAATAGTGTTTTGGCGAGTGCCCTCGGATGCTCTTTTCCGCCGGTTGCGGGACGAGCTATTGGAGTGGTGAGCATTCGCCGGCATTAATCCGGATTCTACCGGGAGAGAATACAGGTAGATTTCTCTGAATACATGCTAAAGTGTATCCAGGTTGTTTTTCGGCTGATATATTTCATGCTGTCGAGTTGGTCGTGAGATGAGTGAGACTAATGGGGGTATAAAGAACCTGTCTGCTAGGCTCCTACTCTCCACACATGTCGATAGCGGGGGCATCTACTAGGTATCCGCCAAGAGCAATACCTGATCGTACTGTTCATTGCGCCATATTATTTATAGTAACTAGTCCCCTGTGGCAGGTATGGTTTCATATAATTTACAATCGCCTCGGGAATGCTTGCGCTATTGTCCACCGATTTTCCTCTATTAATAAAAGCACTCTATAGGTAGTTATATAGTCTATCTATCGCTTAGGGAAAGGAGAGGGGAGAGAAAAGGAAGAAGAAAATAGGACTGGAGAAGAAAAGGTGCAGGCAAGAATTGATACCTAGAGGAAAAGTAGGTATGATAGGATGAAAACTGGAAGCTATAAACCAAACCTTCTCGCGGCAACAGAACCATTGCACAGTACCAACTAGACTATTGTACATTGTAACAATAAACCAAGAATCTTCATTCAAGTAAGTTAGACCGGGGGTGTCAATTGGTGTGGTAGTGTATATATGTGCATTCCCATCTCATGGGATTTCCTTCGCCTGCAAAGGATGGTGTCCGACAGCAACTTCCATGAACAACATTCTCCGAGAGGCAAGGAAGGGTGTGGATTTCATGAGATGGTGACTCCTAGGCCTCAAGTCGCTCTGGGGGTTACCACTTCATGAGGCTTTAGCAGTTCTATCACCATTTTATGGCCGCACCGAGCTGCGTACATGAGCGGTGTTCTGCCGAAACAGTCTGGCTTGTTGGGGTTGACCTCTCCCCGGTCGAGTAGTAGTTTAACCACATCGTCATGGCCGTTCTCCGCGGCAAACGAGAGTGGGGTCTGGTCCCAGAAAGATGGCTCGTCGGGGTTGACCTCTTGCCGCCCGAGTAGTATTTTCACCACTCCCTCGTATCCATCCTGGGCAGCATGCGAGAGTGGTGTTCGGTTCCACCTATCTGGCTTATCTGGGTTGACCTCTTCCCGCCCGAGTAGTATTTTCACCACTCCCTCGCGTCCCATCTGAGCAGCATGCGAGAGGGATGTTTGGCCCTTGGAATCTGGCTTGTCGGGGTTGACCTCTTCCCGCTCGAGCAGTATTTTTACCACTTCCTCATGTCCCATCTGAGAAGCATACAAGAGGGGTGTTTGGCCCTTGGAATCTGGCTTGTCGGGGTTGACCTCTTCCCGCTCGAGCAGTATTTTTACCACTCCCTCATGTCCCATCTGAGCGGCATACGAGAGGGGTGTTTGGCCCCAGGAATCTGGCTTGTCGGGGTTGATCCCTTCCCGCTCGAGCAGTATTTTCGCCACTCCCTCACGTCCATACAGGGCGGCAAGCAGGAGTGGTGTTCGGCTGTTGTTGTCTGGCTTGTTGGGGTTGACCTCTTCCCGCTCGAGTAGTATTTTCACCACTCCCTCATGTCCCATCCGAGCTGCATACGAGAGGGGTGTTTGGCCTTTGGAATCTGGCTTGTCGGGGTTGACCTCTTCCCGCTCAAGCAGGATTTTCACCACTCTCTCATGTCCCATCTGAGCGGCATACGAGAGGGGTGTTTGGCCCTCGGAATCTGGCTTGTCAGGGTTGACCGCTTCCTGCCCGAGCAGTATTTCTACTACTTCTTCGTGGCCATTACGAGCAGCCCAAGAAAGCGGACTGCACCCCCCAAAATCTCCTCCGTTGGCATCACAACATTTCATTTCTATCAAGGTAGCTACAACCTCGGAAATTCCGAAGAACGATGCGTGGTGTAGTGCACTAAACTGGAAATTGATACCGGAATCTGGTATATGTAGTTCCTCCACTTGCCATAAAAGCAATCGGGTGGATATGTCGCCAAGTCCCAGTAATAGCTCTAGGGCAAGTGACTTGGTGCGGTCCGAGAGTTGCCTTTTCGCATGGACTCCCCAATATAAGGAGCAATATTCTAGAAAGGGGGTGTCGTAGAGGCCGGGGGAGTGTTCGGCCGAAATGGTTTTGATTTGTTCGGATTTCAGGTATGTCATGCAGATCTCGGCCATTGTCGAGTGAGGCATGTTGAAAATATTGGGATGGGAGGAAAGATACTCTTGGAGAGTATAGTGGACCAGTCGCACAGTTGATGCCTCCTTGTCCACGGTAATAAGTCCTTGGCAGCAGCTCACCAATGTTGACATTGAAGGGGCGTTGGCGCTATTGAAAGCCGTGGAGCCTAGCTCGACTGCTAGGGCATGGCAGAGCTCATTCGCCTTTAATGGACGTTCTGCATGACTGATCCACATTAAAGCTTCCATACCTAGTCTCGATTTGCCCCCACCCTGCACCTTTATCCGTTCGATTGTCGCACCATAGGCATCTTCCAACCCCAATCCATTTGCCATTCTGCTTAGCCTTTCTCGTCTCCGGTATATTGTTGGTTCTTCCAAGATTGCGTCGATATTCAAGGAGACGAGGAGAAACCTAAGTACACATATTAGCGAATGATCTGGGATGGAATTCTCCGGATCATTGGCCCTACGTACATTTCCGAAATATTCTCGGGAATCTTCTCCAGAATGTCTGCCTCCAGACCCTCGTCCATGGCGTCTGGCGTTTCGTCTTCGCCTAGCCTAGCATGAAGGTATGTAGTGATATCGCCTTTGCTTGGACCCACAGGAAGACTTATCGCTCGTCCGGCAAGGCACGTTTCGATCTCGGCCCGAATATGGGGCCGGCCGGTCATGAATATCCGAGTGGTAGGGGACTTCTCCAGAACTCGTTTTAGAGAATCAAGGACCCTGAACCGTTGAGCACCCACACATTCATCAAGGGCATCTATGCAGATAAACGTGGGCTGTGATGAAGTGATGGCCTGTAGCATCTTCACGATATCAGCGAGTTTCGGCCCACATCCACCAATGACCTTTTTCTGCTCTTGGAAGACGCGCGATATTTCGTCCGAAACCCTTTCCATTCCGCTGACCATCTGTTTTAGAAGAGAGCCCAGCATACTGGTCGCGGACTGCTCTTTTCGGGCTGCGAAATCGAAGTAAAAACACGTGATGGCGACGTTTTGTCCTCTGGCCTGATCGCATAGGCTGTCTACTACTAATGAACTGGCATCGCAGTTTATTAGCATGGCTCACTTCTTCTATCTTTGTAGAATAGCCTTTATTACCTGATAAATGTTTTACCGACTCCCGGATCTCCGTAGCAAAAAAGAACGGCGTTGTCGCCTCCGTTCTCACCTTCCCCACTTCCACCGCACCACCTCTTGAATTCGTCAGTTTGCATGACCCATTCCCCGATATTGTCGACGCGGCGCTCACGGACGTCTCGATGCCTTAGACTGGGTTCCAGGGGGGATAGCCATGCTAGGAGTTGAGACCGATCATCGGTAAAAGTACAGTTGTTCCACACATTAAAAGAGTTCACATTATTGGAGAAGTTATTATTGTTGATGGGATTTTGGGACATCTTGCACCCTTTGTAGTTCGCTTTGTTGAAAAGGAGGAGTTACTGAGTATGGTAGTTGATGATTTTCCTGGGAGGGGAAGAAAAGCGGGGTCAAGCGAAAGAAAGGCTGGGGTCTCCTAATGTTACATCAGCATACCACACATCTATCTACAGTGAACATTCCAAGTCAGCCACCAGAAAGGTGTGGCACTACTTCTTATTGTACGTGGACAAAATTAACCGATCGCCCTGTGCCGGCGTGGCAACCCATCGCTTCCCCACATCCTCGTGCAACCAATCCCCTACAAAAATCATTACCACTCAACTGATTCCTCATAATATCTTCTCTTTTGTTATTTAAAGAAATAATGTCTCCTATTCTTCGCAGTCATGCAAAAAAAACCTATACCTTCTAAGCATCTGAGTTAATGGACAAGAGGGAGAGTGTGTGGGTTGCATGAGAGGGGCATGCCCTTGAAAGAGATTTCCCACCACCTCAACATCCCTTTACTACTATTCAAAACACAGTAGCAAGATGGGATCAAGAGGGGGAGGAGAAAGAGGGCAGAGGAAGACATCCTAAGACTTCTAAGGCTCAAGATCAAGCTATGGTTGAGGAAGCTCTCAAAAATCGCCATAACAGCTATCAAGACATTGCCAAGAAAATTGCACCAGATGTTTCTGAGAAGACTATAAAGAGGAGGCTGTCCAAAAAAAATCTTAAAAAGTGGGTGGCACAGGAGAGGGCACATTTGGATGAGGCCCTGGCTGAAAAGAGGTTGAAATGGGCATTGGCTCATAGGAATTGGACAAAGAAGATGTGGAGGAGGAAGGCAATGTAGGGAGATGAGGTGACTATTGAGAGAGGGGGGGGAGAAGGAGAAAGTGGATATTTAGATATCCTAAAGAGAAGTGGAATAAGGACTGTGTTGAAGAAGCTCCTAGGAAGGGAGAGAGAAAGATTGGCCAAATGATAACAGGTTTTTTTTATGGTCAGAGGTATGGTTGTTTCCTTCCTGTTTTTCCTGATTCTTCTTCTGCTAGGGGTGGAGTTACTGCAAAGTCTATTATTGAGGTTTATGACCAATATGACTTTGTAGGGATATGAGAGGATATTAAGCAAGAGTTGGGAGAGGAGGAGGTCTTTTTGATCATTGACAATGCTAAAACTCACTTGCCCTTTATGAGATGGCTCAGAGAGCATGGGATTACACTTCTGGAAATTCCTCCCTATT